>VYLL01000182.1_pt1 | contig 21441 bp, 16 predicted proteins | sample 5114301 | NCBI WGS metagenome assembly VYLL01 (sample SAMN12291809, study PRJNA351875) | freshwater metagenome | isolation source: freshwater lake | place: USA: Michigan, MSU2 Lake | collected 2011-08-16 | reverse complement strand
TCGCGCCATTCACCGCCGGCGTGCCCGGCGTCACCGTGCGCGGGGCGGCCGGTGCGACCGGAGCCGCGCGACGGATCACCGGCGGCATGCCCGGCGAGTTCTGGCCAAGCGTGCTGCGGGTCAGGAATACTTCGACGCGACGGTTCGACGGCGTGTTGCCGTTGGCGTTGTTCTCAACCTGCGGGCGGAACTCGCCGAAGCCAGCGAACTCCACGCGGTTGTCCGCGATGCCGCCGGTGCCCGCGATCGCGTTGCGAACGCTGATGGCGCGGAACGCCGAGAGCTCGATGTTGTTCTTGAACGGGCGCGCCGAGCGCTGGCTCACGGGCTGGCTATCGGTGTGGCCGACGACGCGGATGTCATACTGCTGGGCCGAGGGAAGCTCGCGGAGGATGCGGGTGAGCGCCTCGAGCGTGCTGCGAGCGCCGCTGGTCAGCTCAAAGCTGCCGCTGGCGAAGGTCAGGTCGCTGTTGAAGCGGAGCATGCCGCGAGCGCTGTCGTACGAAAGGATGTCGCTGTAACGACGGGCCAGGTCCTGCAGCGCTTCGTCAGTCACCTGATCAACCGGCCCCGCGGCCAAGCCCTGCAGACGCGCGTCATAATCCGCCAGGCGGCGACGCAGCTCTTCGTTCTGCTGCTGAAGGGCCGTGAGCGTCATGTTGGCGTCTGACGAGTTCGTCTCCACGCGCGACGAGCGACGACGTGCATCCTCAAGCGCGGCCTCGAGCGACTTCACGCGATCGGCCAGCGACTGGTTCTGAGCCGTGAGCGCCTTGTTGGTGCCCTCGACATCGTCGTACGTGTTCTGGCGGACGCACCCGCCCAGGCCCATGGCCCCCGCTGCGAGAGCGATCAAAGTCAGGCTGGCGATCTGGCGGCTGGCAACGTGCATGCGTGTCTCCAAAGGTTCGTTCGCGTTCGGCGCTGGTTCGTCGTGATTTGGCAAACGCCGTGCATGAGCACACCGGACGTTCGCTGGCCAAGGATACACCGATCAGGCGCGCCACAGCGCACGCGCGATGAATCCCACGCCCAAAGTATCGGGCCCCGCTCGCGTTCAAGCACAAGTATTCTTCACCCGTCCGCGCCGGTTGAGTCGATTCGCCCACCATGCCCACGCTCCTGCTGACCGCCGCCGCCGTGATCGACGCCCACAGCGTCGCCGCTGCGCCCGGCGCACTGCTGCTGGACGTCAGCACGTTTGACGGAGTCGTCACCCGACTTGGCGGATTCCCGGGCTCTTGGTGCCGCGCCCGGTGCCTGTTGGCGGGGCCGGCGGGTGAGGTCGCCATGTCGCCCTTGGCCGCGGGCGCGAAGCGGATCGACCTGCCGACATCGATCCTGATCCCGGGGTTGGTCAACGCCCACACGCACCTGGACCTGACAAACATCGGCCCGCGCCCGCACGACGCGACGGCGGGCTTCATCGGCTTCGCCCGGCTCGTCATGCAAAGCCGCCCGCGCGATGAGGCCGGCGTCCGAGCCGCGGTGCGCGAGGGCGTGCGGATGTCCATGGCTGGCGGCGTCGTGGCGGTGGGCGATATCGGCGGCATGATCGGACCGTTGATCGACACATGGGTCGCGGATGAACTGAAGAAAAGCCCCCTCATGGGCACGTCGTTCGGCGAGTTCTTTGCGATGTCTCAAGCCGCGGCGGATCGGCTGGACACCATGCTCGCGCCGGTTGCCCAACCGGTGCATGAGCGCGGACGCGTCCGACGGGGGCTGTCGCCGCACGCGCCGTACTCCGTCAGCGCCCGCGGCTACGCCCGCGCGATGCAACTCTGTCGCGACCTCGAACTCCCGGTGTCCACGCACCTGGCCGAGTCGGTACACGAGCGCGAGGCGGTCGTACACGCCCGCGGGCCGGCGGTCGAACTGCTGAAGTCCCTCGGCGTCTACGACGACGAGGCTCAGCGATGGCTCGGGCACGCCCGCTCGCCGGTGGACCTGCTGCGCGAGGTCATCGCACGGGGCGGTAAAGCCGCGGGCGCGCCGTTGTCGCTTGTGCATTGCAATGACCTGAGCGATGCCGACGTGGACGTGCTCGATGCGAGCGGCGCGAGCGTGATTTACTGCCCGCGCTCCTCAGAGTATTTCGACGCCCCCGGCGCGTTCGGGCCGCATCGCTATCGCGAACTCCTCGGCCGCTCGGTGAACGTCGCGCTGGGCACCGACTCGATCATCAATCTGCCCGCAGGCAGCGACCGAATCAGCCCGTGGGACGAGGCGGTGGTGCTCTACCAACGCGACCGCACGCCGCCGACCCCCCGCACGCTGCTGGCCATGATGACCACCAGCGGAGCGCGTGCAATCGGCCTGTCGCCCGCGGCGTTCGTGTTTGCCGCGTCCGAGGGGCCGAGAGGCCTGGCAGGCGTCGCAGCGGTCGAGGTCGGGGCGGCCGGCGGGCAGTCGGCCGAGGAGTTGCTCGAAGCGGCACTTGTAGATAAGGGAGCCCCGAGTCTCGTGGTGCTAGGATCCCCGGATTGAGGGACTATTCGTGATAGCGATTTGGGTGTCGGCCTATTGTTTCAGAACCGTCGGGACGCCGATCTTCTATATTCTTGTGAAATCGGAAATTTTCCCGTTTGGCCATGAGCTTTGAGCGTGCGTTTGGTCGTCATCAGTCGGTTGGAAACAGGAAGGAACACGCCGCGTGAGCGCCAAGTGGGTGCGGAACAAAGCCTGGGATGACGCGCATCTGACTGGGGCGTTGCTGCCGGTGAAGTGGGTGCTTCGCGCGCTGAGCTCGATCACGCTGGCGGTCACGCTGCTGGTGCTGGTCACAATCTACGGCGCGCTGGCCTCGATCCCCATCGGCCTGATCGCGCTGGCGCCGACGTACCTCTTCTACGGGCTCACGCTGATGCTCGTCGCGGCGGTCGTGCCGGCGATTCCCGCGATCATGCTGGGCCATCGCGTGCGCTCGCGGGGTGAGGGCGCCGGGTTCGCCGCGGGGTTGCTGACGTTCCTGCCGCTGGCGGGCCTCGCGGCGTGGGCGTGGTTTCGGTACATCTTTCCGAGGCTTGATTACAACTCGGTGACCGGCGAGGGCGTGCGTTTTTTCGCGTCGTTTGTCGAGCGGTACAAGTCTGTGCCCGTGCGCCGCATCCCGGGCATGGAGATGAGCGAGCTGGAGTTTTACGCGTGGTGGCCGCTGACGCTGGTGCTGCTGCTGTTTGTGCTCAACATGGTGGTGACGACGCTGCGCCGGATCGAGTTTCGGTTTGAGAATCTGGGCGTGTTGAGCGTTCACACGGGGATCGTGGTGATTTCGCTGGGCAGCGCGTTTTACGCCGCGGGCAAACGCGAGGGGGACATGCTGCTGCAGGCGGGTCCGCCCGAGGCAACGACGGGGCGGATCACGCCGGGCCCTCCGGAGGCGACGTTCTTTGACAACACGCGGATCGTGCTGAAGGTGGATCAGGGGCGCGGGCCGGAGCAGTGGGCGCTGGAGGGCGTGCCGCGGTACAACGATTACAACCTGAGTGTCGCGGGCGGCGCGAAGATCGAGCCGGTCGCGGGCGCGCCGGGGGACGAGGGACGAACGCTGAGTATCCCGGTTGTGCCGCCGGAGCCGACCACGCAGGCGGCGCCGCGGGTCGATCGCGACATCGGGATCGAGGTTGTGGGATACGCGTCGTACGCGACGGTCGCGGCCCGCTGGGCGGCGGCGGAGCCGGCCAGCGGCGAGGCGTTGAACCCGCTGCGCACGGTGGAGCTGACGCGCACGGGGCCGGGCGGCAAGACGGATGTGCAGTCGTTTGACTTCCTGCCGCGAATCCCGGCGGAGCGGGTGCGCCGCCCGGGGCAGGGCTCGGTGGTGATGCAGTACACCATCGGCATGCCTGATGAGCGGTGGGAGGAACTCGCGGCGGTGCTGCCCGACAACGCGACGTGGGGGCTGATCGTCGAGGTTCCCGCGCTGAACATCGCGCGGGTCTACAGCGTGCAGCGCGGCCAACGGATAGTCGTCGGGGCGTCGCCAGAGCAGCCAGCGTTCACGTTGACGATCCAAGACCTGCTGGACGAGACGCCGATGCCGGTGATTACCAAGGGCTTTGAAGGCGCGACGACGTCGGTCGCGCTGGTGCGGGTTGAGCCGGGGCCGGGTGCGCCCGCGGCGGTGGGGGGCGGCAGCGGCGCGACGCCGTTCACACGCTACACGCACACGCTGTTTCCGGAGATCGATCAGGACCTGTCAGACGAACGCAACGAGCGCGGCATGCCCAAACGCGGAACGCCCGACCCGCGGATTCGCCTGCGACTGATCGACGCGAACGCGGCGTCGATCTTCCTGGACGAGCGTCCTGCGGCATCACCGACCGCGCCGGCCAGCGTTCGCGCGATCGTGCGACTCGGCGGCGGTGCGCCGGTGCGGACCGAGTCGTTGGCTGCGGGCGCGACGCTGCCACTGGTGCGCGACGTGGGCATTCGGCGTGGCGCGAGCGTGGCGCATGTGCAGCGTCAACTGGTGCCGACGCCGGTGCCGCTGATCGAGCGGGATTCGGGGAACGTGGGCAATCACAAGCGCGCGGCGCTGGCGGTGCGGGTGACGATGCAGGGCAAGCCGGAGTGGAGCCGCGTGCAGTGGCTGCCGTTTGTGGAGTATTACGGCACGGCTCCGGGCGAGCAGACGGTGGCGTTGCCGGACGGGCGCTCGATCCGCGTTGCGTTCTCGCGGCATGAGCACGTGCTGCCGGGGATGATCCTGCGGCTGGTGGACTTTGAGATGTTCCCGTATCCGCACAGCACGCAGCCGCGCGATTTCCGGTCGATGCTGCAGGTGGTGCGAGGGACGGGCCTGCGCGAGCTGTACAACGAGATGCGGTTTCGCGGGGTGGATCAGGCGATCGACGCGGCGGTGCAGCGCGGGAGCGTGAAGGCGACGATCGCGGGCACGAGCCTGAACGAGCCGCTGCTGATCGGGCCGTACATGTGGGACGACTCAGCGAACGTGGTCAGCAACGCCTTCGGCTGGGTGTTCGATCGGCTCGGGCCGTTCCGCTACAAGTTCGCCCAGGCGGGCTGGGACAACTCCAACTGGATGCAGACGCTGGAAGCGTCCAAGCACGGCGAGATCAAGGAGCCGTTCGCCCGCTTTACGATCTTGGGCGTGGGCAACAATCCGGGCATTATCATCATCGCGGCCGGCGCGGTGCTGATGGCGCTGGGGACGCCCTGGGCGTTTTATGTCAAGCCTTGGCTGCTGCGCCGCAAGAAGAAGCGGATTCAGCAAGAACTTGCCAGCGGACAGTGGAAGGGGCCGATCAAGAAATCCGGCGGCAAGACGCCGGCGACGGCGTCGTGAACGAGCTTCGTATTCTCCGAGCGGAGCACACCATGCGGAAGATGATTTGTGCGGTTGCGTTGTTGATGGGCGTGCTGGCGCTTGGCGCGGGGGCCGTGGCGCAGACGGCACCGGCGGGCAACAGCCACCCGCAGCGCGAGGTGCTCAGCGCGCGGGGCGAGGTGAACCCGTTTGGCGACGCGGCGCCGAAGTCGAGCGCGACGCCGCTGCAGAAGCACGAGTTTGCCAAGAAGCTCGATCTGTCGCCCTTGCGAGATCTGGCGGTGTATCACAGCGGTCGCGTGAAGATTCTCGATTCGCTGGCTCGCCAGACGGTGAGCGATCTGGCGGAGCGCGAGGTGTACGAGGACATCGAGAGCGAGACCGGCGCCGACGGGAAGAGCCGCGCGCGCAAGCTCAAGCACGACCCGCTGTTCACGTTTTTGGACGTGATCATCGACCCGGCGTACTACCAGGACAAGCCGCTGCTGGGCGTGCCGTATCTGCCGCTGCGTCAGCAGTTGCTGGAGCGGGAGTTTCCGGGCGCGTCCAATGAGGCGCTGCGGCAGACGTGGATGCGGATCGGCCGCGTGACGCCGGCGATGGTGGCACGTCACGCCGACGCGCTGGGCTCGGGCGAGAAGATCAATGACAACGTGATGCGCGGGCTCGGCGGGCTGCGTCAGGGTGTGGAGATTTATCTCAACGCGCCGGCGATGCTGAAGGTCGTGCCGGCCGACAGCGCCGACAAGTCGTGGCTCTCGGTCGCGACATTGGCGTCGGATTCCCCGGTGCAGGCGGCGATGCGTGAGCTGGGCGGCGCGTGGCGAGCGATGGACGCGGAGCGGACGAACGCCGCGATGGTCAAGCTCGCGGCGGTGCTGCCGACGATCCACCCGGAGTTTTACCCCAGCGACACGCGGCGTGGGATCGAGTTGCAGTACAACCTGCGATCGCCGTTTGAGACCGGCATGTGGCTGTACGCGATCAGCTTCCTGGCCTTGGTGTTGGCGTTCGGCACGGGCCGGCGCTGGCTGAGCACAACGGGCATGGTGTTCCTGATCGGCGCGATCTTGGTGCATTCGCTGAGCTTCGCGGCCCGCTGCTACATCGCGGAGCGATACTCGATCCAGAATCAGTTTGAGAGCATGACGGGCGTGAGCCTGTTCGCGGCGGTGGTCGGGCTGGGGATGATGCTGTTCAAGCGGCAACTGGTGTTCGCAGCCGCGGCGGCGGGCGTGGGATTCCTCGTGCTGATCGCAGCGACGAAGACGGGCATCCCGGGTCAGGACATCAACCGCGAGGCGGCGATTCTGAACACCAGCGTGCTGCTGAAGTATCACGTGACGACGGTGCTGGTGAGCTACGGGCTGATCTCGCTGGGGATGATCGTCAGCCTGTTCTATATCGCGACGCACTACGCGACGAGGTACGGCAAGTCGGGCGCGATGGCGATGACGCCGGTGAGCGCCCGGGCGGTGGAGGCGGACGTGGGCGAGGCGGTGGTGGCGACGGGCGGGGTGAGCCGCGTGCTGCACGATCTGGACCGGGCGCAGCTCACGATCTTGCAACTGGCGTTCTGGACGCTGGGCGTGGGCATCCTGCTCGGCGCGTGGTGGGCGGATCACAGTTGGGGGCGCTGGTGGGCGTTTGATCCGAAGGAAACCTGGGCGCTGGTCACATGGATCATCTATCTCATCGTGGTACATGTGCGCATCGCGACGACCGGCAACCGCGGGCTCATCACGGCGTGGCTCAGCGTTGTCGGGTTTATCGCCATGCTGTGGTGCTACTTCGGCGTGAACCTGCTGCTGCCGGGGCTGCACGCGTATGCCTGAGCGAGCGGCGCGAGCGTTCTTCGCGGTCCCCGCGAGCGAGCTCGCGGCCGCGCTCATCGGGTGCTCGATTGTGCGGGTGCTGGATGACGGCACGCGGCTGTCGGGGATCATCGTCGAGACTGAGGCGTACGTGGGCCCGGAGGATCAAGCGTCGCACGCCAAGAACGGACGGCGCACGCCCCGCAACGAGCCGATGTGGTCCGAGCCCGGCACGAGCTACGTGTACTTTACGTATGGCATGCACTTTTGCATGAACGTGAGCGCGGAGCGACGGGATCATCCCGGGGCGGTGTTGATCCGGGCGCTTGAGCCGCGCGAGGGTGTGGAGCGCATGCGCGAGCTTCGGCGGGCGTCGCGGTCGCGGCGTGCGGGCGGGCAGGTGATGCGTGATGTGGATCTGTGCAGGGGGCCGGCGAGACTGTGTCAGGCGATGGCGATCAACCACGCGATGAACGCGATTGACATGACCACGAGCGACGTGATGTGGATTGAGAAGCGGCAGCGCGGCGCGGCGGCGCTGGAGACCGTGACGACGCCGCGGATCGGCATCGCGTCGGCGGGGCCGCAGTGGACGCCGGCGCTGTTGCGGTGGTGTGTGGTGGGGTCGAGGTTTGTGAGCGGGTGAGGCGCTACTTCTTCGCGGCGTGCGCGGCTTTGGCGGCGGCGACGGCGCGCTGATAGTTCTCGCCCAGGATCAGCTCGCCCAGCACGTCATCGATGTGGCGGCCGGCTTTGTCGAAGCCGTGACCGGGCATGTGCATGGCGCTGAGGGTGCCGTAGCCGAGGCCAATGTAGATGAGGGCCCAGGCTTGAAGCTCGGGGCTGAAGCGCTTGCTGACGACGCCGGAGTCTTGGGCGCGTCCGACTTCCTTTGCGATGCTGGCGTGCAAGCCGCTGATATGGTCGCGCAGCGCGAGCTGGATGTCGGCGTCATCGGTCTCGGTCATCGCCTGGACGATGACGCGATAGCGAAGCTGCCCGCGCGCGGTGACCATCGGGTTGCTGCCGATGAGCATGACGAGGCGCTCAGCGGGGTCGGTGGTGTCCTTCAGCGCGGCTTCCCACAGCTTGATCGTGTCGTAGCCCGCGAGGCGCACGAGCTCGATGAACAGCTCTTTCTTGCTGCGGAAGTGGCGGTAGATGATGGGTTCGCTGACGCCCGCGGCTTTAGCGAGCTCAGCCGTGGTCGCGCCGCTGAAGCCGCGGACGGCGAACACGGTCGCCGCGGCGTCCAGGAGCTGAGCTTTTCGAACTGCGGCGGGCATTCGTGCCATGCGTGCCGATGATAGTCGTTACAAACATCACTCAGCGCGGCGGGTTCGCGTGCGCGTGTGGAGGCTTGACGGGTGGGACGAGGTCTACGCCGTGACCGCCAAGCGGGTGGCAGCGTGCGAGGCGGCGGAGCGTGAGCCAGAGCCCGCGGAAGGGGCCGTGGATGCGGAGCGCGTCGACGGCGTACTCGCTGCAAGAGGGGTAAAAGCGGCAGCGCCCGCCGAGGGCGAGGGCGAGCGTGCGCTGATAGACGCGGACGCAGATGATGAGCACGCGTGCGATGGGGCCGTGCGGGTTGGTGGGCGCGTGCGTCATGAATCGTGCGCGGGTGGTGACGCGGGCGGGTTGGTGTCGGGCTTCGGTGCGTGCTTCTTGCGATCGTACAGGCGCCTTGCCAGCGACCACGCGGCGTCTACGAGCAGGTTCTCGTATTGCGCAAGCGGGAGTTCGTCGTGCGGGTGCGCGACGATGACGAGATCCAGGCCGGCGGGCAGGTCGCGCTGGCGCAGGCGGAAGGCTTCGCGGAGGAGGCGCTTGAGGCGGTTGCGCGTGACGGCGTTACCGATGCGCTTGCCGATCGAGAGACCGAGGCGCGTGGTGTCTTTCTCGGAGTCGTTGAGCACGGCGTGAATGCGCAGCGGGCCGCGGTTGATGGAGCATTTGGCGCCGTACGCCGCGGCGAACTCGCGGGCGTGGGTGAGGCGCTGCGAGCGCCCGAAACGCAAGCGGGTTGGGGGCGACTCGGTCACGTCGGATCGTAGTGGAGGCGCCGGCGCGTGCGAGAATCAGGCCCGGCGCGCGGCGGGTAGGAGCCCGACGAGGATAAGCAGGGCACCGGCCGCGACGAGCCAGAGGCGCGAGCGGTCGTCGGTGGCCCATTTTTCAAGTGTGCTTTTGGGCGGCTCGACTTTCTGCGGCAGCACCAGCGGCGGCGGCTCGAGGCTGCCGAAGGGCGAGGCCGTGCGCGTCGAGATGTCGCCCTCGGACTTGATCAGTTCCTGATCGGCGGGGGCCTGATTGAGCTGCATCGCGGCCAGCGAGCGGACGAGGGTTTCGTCGCCGCGGGCCAGGGCGGCTTGATATTCCAGGTGGCGGCTGAGGCGGAGTTCGCGATGATCCTCAGCGAGGCGCATGCGCTCGCGATAGAAGTTGGCGTCGCGCAGGTCATTGTACGCGGGAATGATGACGGTGAAGGCGATGAGCACGACGCCGGCGATAAGGAAGAGCCAGCCGGCATCGATGAGCGGGCCGCGGGCGCGGGGCGCTTGGGGCACGGTGGCAATCGCGGTGGGGGTGAGGCTGGCGGCGTCAGGGGGCGCGGCATCTTCGGTCTCGACCGAATCGACGGCGTCGGTGTTTGCGTCGGGCGGCGTGGTGTCGGGCGCGGAAGCGTCAGGTGCGGTTGAGGCGTCTCCGCCGGTGTCGGCGCTGTCGCGAGCGTTGGCGTGGTCCGGAGTGCTCGCGACGACGGGGGCGGGCGTTTGAGGAAGTGCGCTGCTGGAGTCCGTGGCCTCAGCCGTGGGCTCAAAGAGCGACCGCTCGTCCTGGCGAGTTGGCGAGGCCACACCCATGCTGGCAGGGTATCGGCCATCCGGGCGGAGATGGTGCAATCGCGGGAGCGGCGTTCAAGCCGTACACTTGCCTGTGACGCTCAGCGACCCAACACCGGTTGATGTCTTGCAGCGGATGGTGGACGCCGTGGAACGTGTGAAACAGCGATTGCTGAAAGCCTCGGCGGCGCTTCGTGGGGCGGGCGTGCCGTATTGCGTGGTGGGCGGGAACGCCGTTGCGGCGTGGGTAGCGACGGTGGATATCGCCGCCGTCCGCAACACGCAGGACGTGGACATCATGATCCGGCGCGCGGACTTCGAGGCGGCAAAGGCGACGCTGGAGGCGGCGGGATTTGTGTATCGGCACGTCGCGAAGATTGATGTGTTCTTAGACTCACCGTCGGCGTCGGCTCGCGACGGTGTGCATGTCATCTTCAGTGGCGAGATGGTACGCCCCGGCGAACCAGCACCGAATCCCGATGTCGGCGATGCACAAGAGCTCGGGGCGATCCGCGTGGTGAGCCTTCGATCACTGGTGACGATCAAGCTCACGGCGTTTCGCCGAAAAGACCAAGTGCATTTGCTCGACATGCTCGACGTCGGGCTGATTGACGGGTCGTGGGTGGCGACGCTGCCGGGCGTCTTGGGCGAGCGGCTGCAGCAGTTGATCGATACGCCCGAAGGGTGAATGTCTGGCGCGAGGGCAGGAGTTTGGTCGCGGGCACCGACCTCGAAGCGAGGTCGGTGGCACGGGCTGAGAGGCTATCGCCAGTCGATCACGATCTTCCCCATTTGCTCGCCCTTCGCAAGCCGCGCATATGCCTCTGCGGCGTCCTTCGCTGCGAAGACCTTGTCGATGGTGGGCTTGAGTGCGCCGCGGTTGAAGAGCGCGGCGATGCTGGCGAAGTCCTCGTTGCTGCCCATGGTGGAGCCGAGGATGCGGAGCTGGTTCCAGAAGATGCGTGCGAGGTCGGTGGTGGCGTCGGGGCCGCTGGTGCAGCCGGGGGTGGCGTAGGTGCCGGCGCGGGCGAGGGACTTGATGCACATGAGGTGGGTGGCTTTGCCGGAGGAGTCGATGGCGATGTCTACGCCGCGGCCGCCGGTGAGCTGGCGGACGGTGCGGGACCAGTCGCCGGCCTTGGGGTCGGGGTTGGTGGCCGAGGTGTCGAGCACCGTCGCGTCGGCGCCGAGCGACTTCGCGGCGTCGAGCTTGTGCTGATGGCGGCTGGTGACGATGGTGCGTGCGCCCAGGTGCTTGCAGATTTGCAGCGCGGCCCCGGCGACGCCGCCGCCGATGCCGGTGATGAGGATCCACTGGCCGGGCTTGACGCCGGCCTTGGTGACGAGCATCGAGTAGGCGGTCAGGAACGTGAGGCCGAACGCCGCGGCGAGGACGGGGTCGGCGTCGTCGTGCAGGGCTTGAACATTGCTGACGGGGGCGAGGAAGCTGGCGCAGTTGGCACCGTTCGTGTGCTCGCCGATCATGGAGATGTCGGGCAGGTCGGGCTCGGGCGGGTCCAGCGGCGCGGGTGTGTTCTCGACGACGACCGCGGCGTTGAGGATGACCTTCTTGCCGAGCCAGGAGGGCGCGACGCCGGGTCCGACGGCTGAGACGACGCCGCAGGCGTCAGAGCCGGAGACGCGCGGGTAGGTGAGCTTTAAGCCGGGGACACCCTTGGCGACCCAGAGGTCCAGGTGGTTGAGGGAAGAGCAGAGGGTCTTGATGAGGACCTGTCCAGCGCCGGGCGCGCCGGGCTCTGGCCAGTCGGTGGCGAAGCGGACGTTGGCGGGAATGTCGGCGGACTGCGAAGTGATGACGGCGGCGTTCATGTAGGCGAGGGTAGAAGGCATGGGGGATCGAGGGATCAAGGTTTCAGGACTTGATCCGAGCAGCGTCTTCTCCGGTCTTCTCTCCAAGTTCTCTCCGTGTACATTCCTTTCTTCCCCTCTGCGTGTCTCTGCCCTCCCTGCGTCCTCTGCGTCCTCTGCGTACTCCGATCTTCAAGCCAAAGAAAAAAGCCGCGTGCGAACACGCGGCTTCGTTCAGATGACTTCATTCTGCTGACAACTGATTACTGAGAACTGACCGCTGACTCAGTTCTGATTCGCGACCGGCAGGCCCGCGACGTGCTTCATCTTGCGGCGGCGGTCGATGATGCGGCGGCTCTTACCCGTGCGATCGCGCAGGTAGTACAGCTTCGCGCGGCTGGCCTGGCCACGACGGATCACCTCAAAGTGGGCAACCTTGGGCGAGTTGATCGGGAAGACGCGCTCGACGCCCATCTCTTCGACGATGCGGCGGACGGTGATCATCTCGGTGATGCCGCGGCCCGAGCGGGCGAGCACGACGCCGGTGAAGATCTGGATGCGCTCTTTCGTGCCTTCAACGATGCGGGTATGCACCGCGATGGTGTCGCCGACGTCCATGCGCGGGACGTTGGTCTTGAGGGCGGCGGCGTTGAGCTTTTCGATGATCAGTTGCGTGGACATGGTCACATCCTTCGAAGTCTTGGGGGGAGGATGCTAAGGGGGCAGGGGGTTTCAGTCCAGCGGCCGGGTTGCAGAATGACGCGGTGTGGCGGTATTCTTTCGGTGTGCGTACGGCGTTTGGTGACTTGGTGGGGCGGTTGGACGGGCTGGCCGCGGATCGAGGAGGCTGGATATGGACGTTGTGCTTTACATCGTTGGCGGGCTGATCGGGCTGGTCATCCTCGTGGCGTTGGTCGCGTATGTGCTCGGGAGCATGGTCCCGGAGAATCACGTCATCGTGGGTGAGGTCACGCTCAATGCGCCGCCGGAGCGGGTGTTTGACGCGTTCGACCAGATCGAGCACTATCCGAAGTGGACGCGGTTCAAGAGCGTGGAGAGGCTCCCGGACGAGGGCGGCAAGCAGCGATGGAACTTCCGCGAGGGGCGGAACTCGTTCGTGATCACGGTGCGCACGCGGGAGGTGCCGCGGCTGTTGCGGCATGAGCTGGCCGATGTCGCGAACATGTTCAACGGCAGTTGGGACGTGAGCTTTACACCCACGTCCAGCAGCGGCACCGTCGTCATGCTCACCGAGAACGGCAAAGTCCGCGGCGCGATCCCGCGGTTCATGATGAAGTACGTCGTGGACGCGGGGATGTACGTGCGGCAGCATTTGGCCAGCCTGGCCAAGCACATGGGCGAGGACGTCACGCCCGTGGTCAAGCGGACGGTGTGACGGCGCGCCACTACGGTTGAGGCATGCCCTTTGCCCCCATCCCGGAAATCCTCGACGAGCTTCGCAATGGCCGCATGGTGGTGCTCACCGATGATGAGCATCGCGAGAACGAGGGTGATCTGGTGCTGCCGGCGCAGTTCATCACGCCGGAGTCGATCACCTTTATGCTCGGCAAGGCCATGGGCTACCTCTGCGTCGCGATGACCGAGGAGGACTGCGATCGACTCGACCTGCACCCGCAGGCGCCGCTGAACACCACCGTTCGCGGCACCGCGTTCACCGTCACGATCGACCCGCACCCCAAGCACGGCGGCACCACCGGCGTCTCGGCGAAGGAGCGTGCCAAGTGCATCCAACTGTGCATTGATCCGACGAGCACGCCGAGTGACTTTGTGCGGCCGGGGCATATCAACCCGCTGCGCTCGCGGAACGGCGGCGTTCTGGTGCGGACGGGGCAGACGGAGGGATCGGTGGATCTGTGTCGGTTGGCGGGGCTGTATCCCGCGGCCGCGATCATCGAGATCATGAAGCCCGATGGCGAGATGGCGCGAGTGCCGGACCTGATCAAGTTCTGCGCTGAGCACGGGCTGAAGATGTGCTCGGTGGCGCAGATCATCGAGTATCGCCTGAAGCAGCAGCCGCTGGTGAAGCGGGTGAGCCCGACGGGCGGTCAGACGATCCGCACGGAGGTCGGCGAGTTCCGGCTGTTCGTGTATGAGAGTTTGGTGGATGCGCTGCCGCATGTGGCGTTGACTCTGGGCGAGTTTGGCGAGGGCGTTGGCGGCGTCGGCGACGAGCCGGTGCTAGTACGGATGCATCGGCGGAACCTGCTGGGCGACGTGTTCCTGGCGAGCCCCGACAGCGCGGGCCCCGGGGCGCCGGCTGGATCTGGCGGCGGAGCGGGCGCGAATGCTGATCAGGTGCCGAGCGGTGAGTTGCTGCGCGAATCAATGCGGATGATCCGCGACGCGGGTCGCGGCGTGATTGTGTATCTCCGGCAGGAGGGCCCCGACGGCGCGACGGACCTGGAGTCGCAGCTTCAGCGCATTCGGCGTGGCGGGCATGATGCGGGGAGTGACAATCCGGACCTGACACATGCGATGGGGCACGCGAAGAACCTGCCGCGGGAGATGCGGGACTTTGGGATCGGTGGGCAGATCCTGCGAGATCTGGGCGTGCGGCGGCTGAGGCTTCTGAGCAACTCGGCGGCCAAGAGTCTGCCGGCGCTGGAGGGCTTCGGGCTGGAGATTGTGGATCGGGTGCCGATCGTGACGGACGGAGCGGGACGCGGGCGCTGACGGTTTTTGGCGGGCGGGGCATCTGGCGGATCTCACGCTCGCCACTCGGTCGGGCGGTTCATGACTTCGTGGGAGATGACACATGCCGATGAGTCGACGAGCGTTTGTCCAGCTTTCTGCCGGGGCCGCGGCACTGTCCGCGGCGGGGATCCTGCACGGCGCGGGGCGCAATGAGCCCGCGGGTGCGAAGCCCTCGGGGGCAGCGGCCACTGATGGAGCGGTGAAGAAAGCGGAGCGCCCGCTGTCGATATTGATCTTGGGCGGAACGGGGTTCCTGGGGCCGCACATCACCGCCGCGGCGAAGGCGCGCGGGCACAGCGTGACGCTGTTTAATCGCGGGCGTACGGAGAAGCGGAAGACCGGGCGGTTTGATGGCGAGGAGAAACTCGTTGGCAATCGCGACCCGAAGCTGCACGCCGAGAGCAAGTGGGTGGGCGAGGGTGACAAGGCCAAGCAGGTTGAGGATGAGGCCTCGCCGAAGGGCCTGTCGCAGATCGAGAAGGCAATCAAGGACGGGCGCAAGTGGGACGCGGTGGTGGACACGTCGGGGTTCTTCCCGCGGATCGTCAAGGCCTCGGCGGAACTGCTGGCGCCGGCGTGCGGGCAGTACGTCTTTATCTCGACGATCTCGGTCTACGCCAAAAACGATGTGCCGGACAGCGACGAGAGCGCGACGCTGGGCACGATGCCCGATGAGACGGTTGAGGACATGGGCCCGCAGATGAGCTATTACGGCCCATTGAAAGCGCTGTGCGAGAAAGCGGCCGAGAGCGCGATGCCGGGGCGCGTGACGAACATCCGCCCCGGGTTCATCGTCGGGCCTGAGGACAACTCCGACCGCTTCACGTATTGGTGCTGGCGCGGGGCTCAGGGCGGCAAGATGCTGGTGCCCGGCACGCCGGATGACCCGGTGCAGTTCATCGACGCGCGGGACCTAGCGCGGTTTGTTATCGCGTGCATCGAGCGCAAGACCGTCGGCGTGTTCAACGCCACCGGCGGCAACAAGCCGTACCGCTGGGGTGATGTCGTCGGCACGTTCACGAGCGTGGGCAAGAAGTCCAGCGGCAAAGACGTGGAGCCGGTGTGGGTCAGCGAGAGCCAGCTTGAGACGCTGGGCGTGCCGTTTCCGATCTGGGTGCCGCCGTCGGGGGAGAGCAAGGGCTTCCATCGCGTGAACTGCGCCAAGGCGATCGGAGCGGGGCTGGTGTTTACGTCCGTCGAAACGACCGTGCGCGACACGCTGGCGTGGCTGCCGAGCGAGCTTGACCGGCGCGAGCGTGTGACGGCGGAACTGAAAAAAGAAGCTCGCGACGCGGGACGCAAAGAGCCGCAGATGCCCGACCCGCGTGCGTTGCGTGGAGCGCTGCCGCTGGCGAAGGAAGCGGAGTTGCTTGCGAAGCTTGGTTGAAAGTTGATGACTGCAAGTGAAAACGCCCCGCGATCCCGCGGGGCGTTTTTTGTTGGCGATGATTTTCAAACCGGCGGCGTTCGCGCCGTCGAGGTATGGCTTTAGCGGCCCGCGCCGAGCACGCGCTGGCGAGCGCCGGCGGTGGGCGAGAACGTGTCAGAGCGAGCGGCGAGCTCTTCGCCCTTGAGCGAGCCCGGGCGAAGGACTCCGCCCTTGACATCGCCCGAGCGATCGAGCCTTACGCGATGCGTCGCGGAGAAGGTGTCCTTCTCTGATTTGACCGACAGATCACGCGACGCCGCCGCACGGTTGAGATTCTGAAGCGGGCGGCCGGCGCTGGCGACGATCTGGGCCAGTTGCAGGTTCTGGCCACCGCTGTTGGCGCTCAACGAAATCAGCGGCGATTCAGTGGCCAGCGCGCCGGAGGCGAACGCGCCGGCGGAGCCATCGATCACGCGGACGGTCGGGTCGCTGGCGGTGTTCGCGGCGTCAGGGTTGTAGTAAACAGTGACCGTGCGTCCGCCGCTGGTGAGTCCGGACATGACGAGGATGCCGTTGACATAGGCCATGCCGCTGATGACCTGGACGTCGTTGAAGGTGAGGCCGGGTGTGGCCTGTGTGGAGGGCTGGCTGGCGAAGTCGTTGCCGCCCGCGGCGTCGGTGGAGCGGGTGTTGACGATGGTGCCGCTGATGGGGTTGACCTCGTAGAGGACCCACGGGTTGACGGGGGGCGGGCCGCCGCCGCCGTTGCCGTTGGGCGTGCCGATGACGAAGACGGTGCCGCGGTTGGGCGCTGTGGCCATGGCGGGCTGGAGCTGGGCATCGATGCCGGTGATGAGGCTGGTGGTGAAGTTGCCGATGGAGTGGATGTTGCCCAGGTCGCCGACATTGAGCTCGTAGATGCCGCTGTTGAAGTTGCTGTCCACGCCGCCGGCGAAGAGGCGGTTCTCGATGGCGCCGAGGCCGAAGAAGGTGTACGAGGTGAAGCCACCAAAGCCGCCGGCGACCGGCGGCACGGAGCCGACGGTGGTGTAGCTGGTGGCGCTGGGGTTGTCGAGGCTCAGGGCGCGGAGCGTGGGCGTGTTGCCGTTGGCGGAGAAGACGTTGTCCACGATGAGGAGCGTGCGCTGGCCATCGAGGCCGACGATAACGGTGGCACCCTGCACGAGGCCCTGCACGCCGCTGACGAAGGTGCGGACGCGGCGCTGGTTGCCAAAGAGGTCGCGGTTGAGGACCTGGCTGCCGTTGCTGCCCAGATCGAGGAACGTGTCGCCGAAGAGCGTGCCATCGGGCTTCACGATGTCGTTGTCCGCGTTCACCACGCGCGGGGCGGGCGTGGTGTTGATGATGGGCGAGCTAATGCCCTGGGTCTGGAGAGCCTGGGTCTCAGAGGTTTCGCGTGAGGAATCTGCCGCGGTGTCGACGAACTGGTTCTGGCGTTCGAACGACGCGGGCGAAGGGTCCTTGGCGCTGGAGGTTTCCGAGCCGGTGATGCTCGCGACCACGCGGCTGTCGTACTGCACGTCGAAGAGGCCCTTGTTCAGCACGCCGCCGAAGGCGGTGGTGCCGAAGCCGGGGCGCGACTGGAGCCCGCCGCTAGTGCCCTTGACTGCGAGCGTCGCGTCGGGCGCGGTGATGGTGACGTCGTTGGCGACCTGCGTGGAGGTCACGTCGAACGTGATGCGGCCGTAGGGCATGTCGATCGACGTCTTCTCGGTGCCCGAGGCGTTCACCACCTCGCGCAGGATCACGCGGGTGTTGAAGTCCACCGTGAAGATCTGCCCGGCGCCGATCTGGATCTGCACCGCCGACTTGGTCGCGGTGTAGAGCTCAGCGCCCTGCGACAGCACCATGCCGACATCGACCTTCTTCAGCGGCGTGCCCGGCTTCTCGCGCACCTGCACCTTGCCCTGCACGGCGCGGACGAAAATCGGGACGTCCTTGGCGGGCGTGGTCGCCGCGGCGTCAGCGGGCGCGGGGGCCGCAGGCGTGACGGCGGGCGCGACGGGGGTTGCCGGCTGGATCAAGCCCGCGGCGGCGATGAGCGAGCCCGGGGTGCAAGCGATGAACGCAGAACCCGCCGCGACAAGCGAGGCGAGACCGAACGCACGTGTCTTTTTCATGTGAGGTGTCCTTCAGCGGGCGAGGCAAAGCAAGTTTATCACAAAGAGAGGTACTCGCGAGGGAAGCCGACGGATTCCTCAACCCCGCTGAAATACAAAAACCGCGGGTTTGAGCCGTGTGATCGGTAGGTGTTCGCATAACGAGCACGTCGGTTGGTTGCGTTCGTCTCGCCCAGTGCCCAGTGCCCGATCCCCAGTGCCTTCCCCTTTCACTTCTCTTTCAGTTCAACGCAGCCGTCAAATGCCTCGGCCCGGTCGACGCGGGCGGCCCACTCGATCATCGCGTCGCGATACAGATCGAGGAGTGCCGAGTCGCCAAAGTCGCGGGTGTACTCCGCGATGACGCTGTCGCAGGCGTCGAAGTCGCCGGCTTGGTACGTCGCGATGAGGCGTTCGGTGGTGCTGATCCACTGCGCCGTGCGCTCGCCGAAGGGGGCGAGGTCGCCGACGAGCTCGTACACGCCGACGGGCTCGTTCTTGCCTTTGACGCGCACGCGCCCCAGCGGCCGCCAGAGCAAGGGCGGGATCATGCGGGCGGGGACGTTGAGCTTGCGCATCTCTGCGGCGTGCGCTTCGGCGAGTGTCTTGAGGCGCTCGCTGACGAGGATGCGTGAGCCGAAGACTTTGTTGGCACCTTCGAGGCGCGCGGCGAGGTTCGTGGTGTCGCCCAGCGTGGTGTACGACGAGTTGGTGGGCGGGGCGCCGAAGTCGCCGACCATGACGTCGCCGGCCGAGAGACCGACGCGCATGGTCAGGCCCTTGGGGCCGACGTCGTTGAACTCGCCGTTACGGTTCATCTCATCGAGCCGGTGGAGCATCGCGAGCACCGCCCGGCATGCGTCCGCGGCGTGCCGCGGGTTCTCGATCGGCGCGCCCCAGAATGTCACGATCGCGTCGCCGATGTACTTGTCCAGCGTCGCGCCGTTGGCCAAGACGACGCCGGTCATGGTGCCGAGGAATCGTGCGAGCACCTCCGCGGTCTTCACCTCGCCCAGGCGCTCGGCGGTCGTCGTGAAGCCTTGCAGGTCCGTGAACATCACTGTCAGCTCGCGGCGCTGCGGCTTCATCGTGTCCATCTCCGGGTTGTTCACCAGGATGTCCACGAGCTGCGGGGCCACGCGGCTCTTGAATCGCTCTTCGGTGCGACGGCGCGAGGCCTGCTCGACGACCAGCCGATGCACGAACACGCCGATCACGGGGAAGACCAGCGCGCACGCGGGGCCAGCGAAGCTGACGACGAGCCACGCCGAGTCCCAGAGCACGTAGCCCACGAAGCCGAACCAGCCGGCGATGAGCATGAGGCAGATGATCGGAGCCGCGACGACGCTCGCTCGCACGCCGACGAACGTGCCGACGATGCCCAGCAGGCCGATGATCGCGAACTCGACCCACATGGCCACCGGGGCGCGCTCAAACTGCATGAGGATGCTGTTGGCCACTGCGACGTGCAGATGCACGCCGGGGGTCTTGGGATCGATGCTGGTGCCGACAAAGTCCGCGAGCGCGCCCGTCGCGGTCCAGCCCACAAAGCAGAGCTTGCCCTCGAGCGTGCGGCGGAGATCGGCCCGTACCTTGGCGATGTTGACCAAGCCTTCGTCGATCTCACGCAGCGCCAGCGGCACCGCGCGCAGAGCCTCGCGCAGGTTCTCAGCGCGAATGCGCCCACGCTCGGTGAGACCTGCTTCGTTCAACGCGTTCAGCTCGGCTTGCGCGTTGGAGAACGCTTTTTCGACCAGCCCCTTGATCGTCTTGTAGTAGTCCAGCCAGATCTCTTCGCTGCTGGAGAGGCTCAGCGCGGCGTTCAGCGTGCCGGTGAGTTCTTCGTGATCCGCCTTATTCAGGAGCGAACCGGGGTTGTCCGACGCCGCGGGGCTTGTGGCATTCTGGAGGAGGACGAGGCGTGCGGCGCGGTCGACCTGCGCGAGATTGGCCGTGATGACGCGATCAATGCGTGTCGGCTCGAAGACGCGACCGATGGAGAGTTCCAAGGGCGAGCCGGCGCCGAGGTTGTAGAAGGGCCATTGCCAGCCGCGGAGTTCGTCGTCGGCGAAAGGCTTGCCCAGGAGGGCGCGGGGCCAGGCGATGAGGTGGACGCCGTCAAACTCGCCGGAGGAGACGGGCGAGCGGCGCATGTGGAGCGTGAAGGGCGGGCGGGGGCCGTCGCCGGGGATCACGGTTTCGTCGCGTCGAACGACGACGTTGGCGGGATCGATCTCCAGCAGTGCAAGCGCCGCGGCGAGACCGAGGTTGGGCCAGAGGCGCCCGTTATGCTCGACCCAGAGCGGGATGCGCCGGGTCAGCCCGTCGGCGTCGAAGCTGTCGAATGTGACGTTGCCCAGCCGAGCCGCGGCGAGGCCGATCGGGCCGATGGGCGTGGCCGGGTCGTTCGAGATGGGGAATCGCAGATCGCCGCCGGTCGCGCTGGCGACGGGCGAGGCGGCGATGCTCGAGGTGGACTCATGGCGCGCGAGAATGCGAGAGGCGCTCAGGCGGGAGATCAGGAGTTGGAACTCCGGGCCGTCGCTGAGGGCCTGCGCATCGGGCGGGAGCAGCTTGCGAACGAGCGTGCGCACCGCCTGGTCAAACGGCGCGGTGCGCAACGCGGGGTTCTGTGCGAGCTCGGCGTAGACCTGCGAGAGCGAAATCCGCGTGACGCGAGAGGACGCGACCGGGTTTGCGGCGTCCGCTGTGCCCGTTGTCGGGCTTGAGGGTGGCGTGTCGATCGTCGGGCCGGTCGCGCCGGCGTTCGTTCGCACGCCGCGTTTGTTTCCTTTGCCGGCCTGGGCTGCGTGCGCGAGTGATTCGAACTGAAAGCCGGTGGCGAGAACGACCCGGCCGTGCGCCTCGATGGCGCTGGCCAGTGCGTCATCGCCGGCGGCGCTGATGAACTGTGTGCCGGCGGGTGCGGGCTCGCCGGAGGCGACGTTGGGCAATGTGGTGGTCGGAACCCAGCGTGAGCGCTCGGGGTCGTTGAGCAGGAGATCCAGCGCGATGACCTTGACCCCCGCGCGATCAAGCTCGCGGATGATCAGTGCCAGGTCCTCGCGCTTCCACGGCCAGCGCCCGATGTTGTCAAGCGCCGCCTGATCGATCGCAATGACCGCGAGCCGGTCGCTGGGCCCGGGCGACGACGAGCCGAACCACTGGGCACGCCAGTCCAGCGTTAGACGTTCGATCGGCCCGAGCACGCCGGTGAACCACAGCACGCCCGCCAGCAGCGTCATCGCCAAGCCGAGCGCGATCTGCGTTCGCGCAAGGCGGACGTTGCGACGCGTAGCGGCGGGTGAGCTGGCCATGGCGGCTTACGGCGAGGGCGGCGTGGTGGGAGCTGGAGTGGGGGGGACGGGGCGCATGAGCGGGAGCGCGGTGCCGGCGGGATCGTTGCGCGGCGCGGGCTCGAGGTTGCCGCGCTCCGGGCGGCCGGTCGGCGCGCTTGGCGAGGCCGGCGGTGCCATCT
>VYLL01000181.1_pt1 | contig 21523 bp, 18 predicted proteins | sample 5114301 | NCBI WGS metagenome assembly VYLL01 (sample SAMN12291809, study PRJNA351875) | freshwater metagenome | isolation source: freshwater lake | place: USA: Michigan, MSU2 Lake | collected 2011-08-16 | reverse complement strand
AGATGTTGGTGGCTCATTTTGGGTCTGATTTGTTTTTGTTAATGATCAGACAGTACCTGATGAGCCTTTCTTTGTCAACTCTTGAGGTTGATGCGTTTCATTTTTGAATTGGCGCAAAATAAAAGTTAGATTTGCAGAATTTTGATAGTTTCTCCGAGTCTGCCAACGTTAAATATTAGTAGTAAATATTGAATCCTAGCTTTCTTGGGTATGTGAGCGGGGTTTGTGCTTGGTTCGGAGAGTAAAAACGAGGAGCAATTCTCTGAAAATCTCACGGGTTGACGCACAGAAATTAACCCCAGAAGAAACAGGAGAACTCGCTTCACTGCGAGCGATAATGACCAAGTCCCGCGCCAAGAATTAGAATTAGTGAGAACTTTGGTCACGGAAAAAGTCAAGGCGGGACAATTAAGGCTTAATTATCTTTAATCGTCCCCGAAGAGCCAATTTTAGAAAAACTTAACGGGAAAAACTATCATGTTGACAAAAACTTTCAGCTTTCTCTGGGCTGGTTTAATCCTCGGACTGACCTCGATGGCCGTTGTCGCCAGTACCAAAGATCAGGCTACCGAACTTCCGAAAAACTGTCAGTACCTCAAGGAAGTAGCCACTAATCAGACCCATATCCGCAAACAGATCGATGCCATAGGAAAGAATAACTTTAACACCGATTTCGCCGTGCCCTCCGGGGTGAAATTTGCCTCTTTTAAAGGGGTAATGGTTCCCGAAAACGATGGCAAATACGGAGTAACGATCAATCTCAAGTATCCCGATAATTCGGTTAATAGTGCCTTCCAGAAAAATGTCGAGATGAAGAGAGGACAAACCTACTCGCTCCCTTTCCAATCTCCCACGGGAAGACAGCCCTATCAAATCAATCTCAATATCAACGGGGCAAATAATAACGCCTACACGATCGCCGTCATGGCCTGTAAATAGCGATCGCTTTGATTCTGAACTCTCTACCGAAGGTCATCCGCAGCGACGAGGCAACAGAAGCCGATCAATTATCCTCTCGATCGCGCAAAATTCTCGCCTGTCGGAGATATTCTTGTCCCGCTCCCACGAATAAACCAATTCCCGCTCCCCACCAGCCGTAGGTGTGTAATAATTGCCGGTAGGAATCCGTATCGTACTTGAGTTGATCAACCTCTGGCTGGCCAAATTTGACTAATCCCAAACCAATAACAAAACCGATCGCCGCCGTGAAGATAGCGGAAAAAAGAATTCGTCTGCCGTTCATCCTGTCGTGATCCCTCCATGGTACTCAGTATATCGAGCCTCTTTATCAAACGTCCCGTTTTAGCGACGGTTTGTTCTCTGTTAATCGTCTTAGCTGGAGCGATCGCTTTTCCTTTGCTGCCCGTCGCCAAATTACCGCAACTAGCCCCCACCCAGGTGAAAGTAACCGCCACCTATATCGGTGCCGATGCCCGCACCACCGAAGATACGGTAACGACCATCTTGGAGCGGGAAATTAACGGCGTGGAGAATATGAAATACATTAGCTCTAATACGAGTAATGATGGGGTTGCTAATATCACGGTGGCCTTTCCCACGAATATAGACCGTAATCAGGCGCAGGTCAATGTCCAAAACCGAGTCGGTCTGGCCGAACCCCGATTACCAGATGGGGTCAAACAAACGGGGGTTAAAGTTGATAAAGCCTCGCCGAATATTCTGCTCGCCTACGCTTTTTTCTCGGAGAAAGACCCGTCAGGAAAGGCAATTTACGATCCGATTTTTATTAGTAATTATATCGATCTCAATATCACCGATGAAATTAAACGGCTGTTCGGGGTCGGGTCAATTACCATGTTCGGGGAAAGAAAATATGCTATGCGGTTTTGGCTCGATCCCGATAAATTAGCAGCTCGCAATCTCACCGCCGGCGATGTGGTACGGGCGATCGAAGAGCAGAATTTACAGGTAGGTGCGGGACGTATTGGTCAGGAACCCACCCTTCCCGATCAACAGTTCGAGATTCCCCTGCGGAGTTCGGGACGCTTTCGCACAGTAGAGGAGGCAGGGGAACTGGTGGTTAAGGTGGGAGATAATGGTGCCTTAATCACCTTGGCGGACGTGGGACGGGTGGAATTGGGGGCAGAAAATTACGATACCGCCGCATTCTACAACGGTGAACCAGCGATCGGTTTGGCGGTGTACCAACTACCCGGAACTAATGCCCTGGCCACGGGAGAGGCGATTAAAAAGGCGATCGCTCGCCTACAGGCAAGTTTTCCGCCGGGGCTAAAGGTCGAGGTCGCTTTTGATACGACTACCTTTGTCAATGTAGCGATCGCTGATGTCAAGGATAACACCATGGAGGCTATCCTGTACGCCATCATCACGATCATGATTTTCCTGCAAAACTGGCGGTTAGCGATGATTCCAGCGATCGCTATGCCCGTAGCCATGGTCGGTGCGATGGCGGCGGTGTTAGGTTTTGGCTTGGAATTAAATCTTTTGACTCTGTTCGGCATAATTCTAGCGATCGGCACCGTTACCGATGATGCGGTGGTAATCGTCGAAGCGGTACAGGTGAAAATGGCCACGGGAATGAAACCGCTGCAAGCTTCCCTCGATGCCATGAACGAGTTAGGCGGGGCGGTGATTGCCTCGGCCTTGACCCAACTGGCTGTTTTTATTCCGGTCGCTTTCTTTCCGGGGACGACGGGTATCGTTTACCGTCAGTTTGCCGTTACTTTGGCAGCGGCGATCGTTTTCTCCACCTTTAACGCCATTACCCTCTCCCCGACGCTGGCATCCCTAATTCTCCGTCCCCCGAACGCTACCCCCGACCCGATCGATCGGATATTTCGCTTTCTGTTCGGTTGGTTTTTCGATCTTTTCAATCGCATTTTTGGCTGGATCGAGAGGCGTTACGGTCAATTTATCGAGGCTTTAACCCGGATCAAACCGATGATCATGATAATTTTCGCCGCGGGCTTGGTGGCGACGGTTTTTATGTACCAAGTCGTTCCCTCCGGTTTTATCCCGGAAGAAGATCAGGGCTACTTTTTTGTTCTAGGCAATTCCCCCTCGAATACCTCCCTGAACTACAGTCGTCAGCAAGTGGCCGATGTGGGTCGGGTACTGGAGGAGATGCCAGAAATGCAGGCCTTTCTCGGTATTGCGGGCAACAGTTTCGAGGGCAATAACTACAATAAATATCTTTTCTTTGCTCGTCTCAAACCCTGGGAGGAACGTCCCGGTCAGGATCAATCGGTTTTCGCTCTGCTAAAAACCCTGAACGCCAAACTCCGCAGCGAGATTACTGGCTCTAAAGCTGTGGCGATTAACGCTCCGGCGGTGGACGGGTTGAGTGCCACCGGTGGACTAGAATTTCAGCTACAAAATCGGGCGGGTTTACCGATGGAGACGATGATCGAAGTGACCCAGAAATATATGGCGGCGGCGAGCCAACGTCCCGAACTGCAAGGTGTGTTTACCCAGTTTACTTTCTACACCGATCAGTCGGAAATCTCGTTAGATAGAAAAAAAATTAATGCCCTGAATATCGATGTGGCCGAGGTGCTGAGAACTCTGCAAACCTATATCGGTTCTAACTACGTTAACGATTTTGTCTTTGCTAATCGTCAGTATCGCGTGTATGCCCAGGTTAATCCGCAGTTTCGCTCGAATCTCGCCGATCTTGAGGGCTTTTATGTGAAAAGCCGGGATGGTGCCTTGGTGCAGTTAAGTAGCGTGGTTACGGTGCAGAGTCTTAATTATCCCCCCACCCTCACCCACTATAACGTTTACCCCTCGATTAAAATTCAAGCGGCTCCAGCCCCGGGTTATAGTTCTGGTCAAGCGATTAAGGTGATGGAAGCGGTGGCCAAGGAGACTTTACCCCCTAGTTTCGGCTACGAGTGGACGGGAAGCGCTCTCGAAGAGCTATCTGCTGGCAATGCGACTATTCTCATTTTTGGCTTAGGTTTTGTTCTCGTTTTTCTGGTACTGGCCGCCCAGTACGAGAGTTATATCGACCCAACGATTATTATGCTCACGGTTCCTCTCTCTACTTTAGGGGCATTATGCGCCATCTGGTTCCGGGCAAATATCCTACAGGCAGGGAGTTTTTGGCCGATTATCAGTAACGATATCTACGCTCAAGTGGGGTTGTTAATGTTGATCGGTATGGCCTCTAAAAACGCGATCCTGATCGTAGAAACCACCAATCAAAACCGCGAGATGGGTCTGGATTTTACCGAGGCGGCGGTAGAGGCGGCCAAGTCACGTTTCCGACCGATCATGATGACTTCTTTATCGGGAATTGTCGGTTATATACCTTTAATGACGGCGGCGGGAGCCGGTGCGCTCAGTCGTTGGTCGATCGGTACGGTAAGCTTCGGGGGCTATTTGGTTGCCACTCTCTTAAGTTTAGCGATCGCTCCTATTTTATACATCGTGATTAAAACCTTGGAAGATAAATTTCTCGGTTTGGATGTAAGCAAAATAAACTAGAAAAACCCGGTTAAACCGGCGAAAAAGTATTGCTACCAGTGGTTGATCGGGTTGCGAGATTTTTGGGACATTTTCGATAACAGGAGAAGAGTTAGGATGCCTACTCGATTAAATTTTTCTAGGGAGCGGTTTTCCCTACCCGGGTTAAAGCGTCTGCGCTCCTATCGCTCGGCCTGGTTGCGGGGAGATGTCATCGCGGGGATCACCGTGGCAGCCTATCTCGTTCCCCAATGTCTGGCCTACGCGGAACTGGCCGGAGTACAACCGATCGCCGGATTATGGGCGATCCTACCGCCGATACTCATCTATGCGCTGCTCGGTTCCTCACCACAACTCTCCGTCGGGCCGGAATCGACGACGGCAGTAATGACCGCCGCCGCTATCATGCCCCTCGTCGCGGGGGATAGTAGTAACTACGCCAGTCTGTGCAGTCTATTGGCCTTACTCGTGGGGAGCGTCTGCTGTGTCGCCGCTTTCGCCCAGTTGGGGTTTCTCGCCGATCTCCTCTCCAAACCGATCCTCGTCGGCTACATGGCCGGGGTAGCGGTGATCATGATCGTCGGTCAGTTGGGAAAAATTAGCGGGATGTCACTGAAAGCGGAATCGCTTTTCGGACAGATCGGGGAATTTTCTGGACATTTATCCGAGATTCACCCACCAACTCTGATTCTCGCCGCCGCTGTTCTAATTTTCCTGCTAGTGGTACAACGTCGCTTTCCCAATGCCCCCGGCCCTTTACTCGCGGTTCTACTGGCGACATCGGCAGTATATTTGTTCCAGCTGAACGAGCGAGGCATCGCCGTGATCGGGGAAATTCCCGCAGGTTTACCGAGTTTGAAAGTACCGAGGGGTTTTTCTTCCCAGCAGTTCGTCTATTTACTCTCCTCGGCCATCGGTATCGCCCTCGTCGGCTATTCCGATAACGTCTTGACCGCACGCGCGTTCGGGGCGAAAAACAACTATCGCATCGATGGCAATCAGGAATTACTCGCCCTGGGAGCGCTGAATATCGGTAACGGCATCATGCAAGGCTTTCCCGTCAGCAGTAGCGGCAGTCGCACGGCGATCGGCGATTCTCTGGGCAGTCGATCGCAACTGTTTTCCCTCGTGGCTTTTCTGATCGTGATTTTGGTACTTTTGTTCTTGCGCCCGCTGCTATCCCTGTTTCCGAAAGCAGCCCTGGGGGCGATCGTGATTTACGCCGCGCTCCGTCTGATCGAGATCTCGGAGTTCAACCGTCTGCGTTGTTTCAAAACCAGCGAGTTCCGATTGGCGCTCGTCACCATGTTCGGTGTCCTGGCCACCGATATCCTCGTCGGGGTGGGCGTTGCCGTCGGGTTATCGGTGGTCGATCTGTTCGCACGGCTGATGCGACCACACGATGCGGTTTTGGGGGAAGTGCCGAATCTGGCAGGCCTGCACGACATCGAGGATTGGAAGGGCGCGACGACGATCCCCGGATTGGTTCTCTACCGTTACGACGCGCCCCTCTGTTTCGCCAACGCCGAGAATTTTCGGAAACGGGCAATAGCGGCGATTGAGGCGGAGAAAGTCCCCGTCGAGTGGTTCGTCCTCAACGCCGAAGCGATTCTAGATATCGATATTACGGCGGTCGATATGTTGAAAGAATTACATCGAGAATTAATCGGTAGTGGCATTACTTTTGCCATGGCGCGGGTGAAGCAAGATTTATATCAGCAATTAAAAAAAGGAGACCTATCCGAGACGATCTCGACCGAACGTATTTATGCAACCCTAGAGGAAGCGATCGAGGCGTTTCATTATCGTAACCCACCCCCATCATCCCCTTCTCAAGATTGACACTTTCACCGCTCATTTCTAGACAATCTAGGGGGAAATTCTCGGTTCACAGACCTAAACTAATAAGCTGTTCATAATTTAAATTGCTTGGGCCAGACGAGGCAAGGGGCAACAGGCAAGAGGCAACAGTAAAGGGATTGAAGGAGATTTAGCTAATCTAAGGATGGGCGGTTAAAATGCGTCTTAGCTTACCAAATCATTACCCAAAAAAATAAACAGAAAACTTCTTACAGAAGTCGGGCAAGGGGTAAATTTTCACCTTTAACCTGGAATAGTCACCCCTTTTCCCGACAAAAGAGCGAGATTTTAGCCCCTGGCTGAAGGCTGACCATTAGATAAAATTTTGTTACGAGCATTCCGCCAGCAATTTTTGAGCAAGATATAATCGAAATAGTAGAGCTGCCATTGGGCTAAAAGTTAAGCAAATTTAAGAGATAGCCATTTCAGAAAAAATGTATCATCGATAATGTTGAGCTTCCCCGAATAAGAAGCGAGTGAAGATTAATTGTTGAACCGAGCATCAGAAGCTATCTCTAAAAGGGGAAATGTTAGAAAGTTATCCCATTCGGGGAACCATCACTATTGACTTATCTATTTCCTATTGCTTGTATTCATTTAGTCATCTAACAGCAAGGGATGTAATCTCATTCAGGGGAAAAAGTCGCTATGAACCACCAAATAGAAACCCCGATCCGCTCATCTTCTCAAGCTCGATTCCGTTCACGGGAAGAACGCATCCAGATCGGTAAATCCCTGCGGGAGCGATTGCCGCGTTCTAGCCACGCCATCTGGCAACCTCCCGCAGCTGGTCGAGAGCCGATCGAGATCATCGAAGCATCAAATCGAGGGCGATTACAGGAATTGATTCCTATCCGCTACGGACGAATGTTGCGGAGTCCCTTTACCTTCCTGCGCGGTTCCGCTGCTTTGATGGCCTACGATCTGGCCACCACTCCCAAAACCGACGTTATCGTGCAGGCCTGCGGGGATTGCCACCTGTTGAACTTCGGATTTTTTGCCACCCCCGAACGCAATTTAGTCTTCGATATTAACGATTTCGACGAAACCCTACCCGCACCTTGGGAATGGGATCTCAAGCGTCTAGTGGTCAGCTTTGTCATCGCCGGCAGGGATAGCGATCTATCCGATCAAGAATCGAAGGCGGCGGCGATCGATTGCGCTCGTTCCTATCGGGAACACCTGCGGGAATATTCTCGCCTCAGTCCGTTAGAGATATGGTACACGCGCATAGGAGCAGAACAGGCGATCGAGATGTCTCCCGACGAAAAGACGCGGAAGATACGGGAACAGATAATGGCAAAAGCCCGCGAGCGCATCATCGAACATCTCTACCCCAAGATCGTCACTCAAACCGGGGGACGCAATCGCTTTGTCGATCAGCCGCCCATTCTCTACCATGTCAACGAACCGGATTGGGAGACTCTCGTGCGCGAGGGTCTGGAAGACTATCGCCAATCCCTGCCGGAGGAACGCCGGGTCCTCTTTGATCGCTACCAGTTAGAGGACTTTGCCCTGAAAGTGGTAGGCATTGGCAGTGTCGGCACTAGATGTTATATCGCCCTATTTTTCTCGGAAGACAACCATCCCCTCATCCTACAAGTTAAGGAGGCTTGCCCTTCGGTTCTTGAACCCTATACCGCCAAGAGCCAGTACGAAAATCAGGGACAACGGGTGGTTACAGGCCAGAGATTGATGCAATCCTCTAGCGACATATTTTTAGGCTGGACCCAGGGAAGACGGGGGAAAGACTTCTATTTACGGCAACTGCGGGATATGAAGTTTTCCCTACCCATTGAGGGAGTGTCGGCTGTCCAACTGCAACGCTACGCCGAGTTCTGTGGCTGGACCTTAGCCCGCGCCCACGCTAAATCTGGAGACGCAGCCACCATTAGCGGTTATTTGGGGAAAGGAGATCAGTTCGATCTAGCGATGGGCGAGTTTGCGATCGCTTATGCCGAGCAGACAGAACGAGATCACGCCGCTTTGGTGGAAGCGGTCAAAACAGGACGGGTTGAGGCTTTGGTGGAAGAAAATTTATAGGGTTAAGCTCTCAGCCATCAGCCTGTTATTTTTCGACCTTAGATTAGGGGCGCAAAGCTCGCGCCCCCAGATGGCAGCTGGTGTGATACTAAATCTGGTTATTAAAAACTGATTATCTATTGCCCCTTTTGCCTCTTTCCTCTTGCCCCCGCTCCCCACTTTCCTATACTTTTTAAACAGGATTTAGTATTATTGCTCAGTAGGTCAGATTTGCTCACAGAAAATACGGCCTATATCTACAAAATGCTCTAGAAAAAGGATGATGGTATGTGATATAATTTGCTCTTGCTTTCATCTACATATTTAAGTGATTTTGTCAAGAAAATGAGCGAATTAAAATCACAAATCACGGCTATTGATCATCAACTTTCCAAACGTCCGATCGCTCTCGATCCCGCAGGATATTTTATTATTTATCTAGACCGAGAAGCCGGGTTAATCTGTGCCAAACATTACAGCAATATTATCAACGAGAAAGGTTTAGCCGTCGATCCAGAAACGGGAAAAGTTATCGGTGTTAGGCAAAAACTTGATCGCAATCCTGAGACTATTTACACCGCAAGAACCGCCAAAGAATTAGCCGTAAAAGTGATCGAAGAAACCCACCCTTGTCCGATTACTATGTTCGATCATGCTGCTTATTTAGGTCGAGAATTTACCCGCGCTGAATACGCTTTAATCACCGGGGAAGAATATATTCAGGATTAAAGATTGGGCTTTTCAGTAATCAGTAAACAGTAATCAGTAAACAGTAATCAGTAAACAGTAATCAGTAAACAGTAAATATAGCAGTTTTCATCAGAATGAGGCATGGGCAAGGGGCTTAAGTCCTTTGTTGGCAAAACTTGTCGATACCTCAGTAACGTGAAAAGCGCTATAAATAACTTAAAACTTCAAACTTAAAACTTACATCTGATAACTGATAACTGATAACTGATAACTGTTAAACCGTGCCTTTAAATAAACCTTGGGGACGGAATAATAACAGCAGGATCATAATTAATAAAGCCACGGCTAATTTATAATCAGAACCAATTAAGGGAACACTAATTTCTTGGGCAACACCAATAATTAAAGCCCCAGCAATCGCTCCGTAGGGATTACCAATACCACCTAAAATCACGGCGGCAAACATTGGTAAGATTAAAAACCAGCCCATATTGGGACGCACTCCCCCAGTAATTAACCCGAACATCGCTCCGGCTAAAGCAGTTAAAACTCCCGTAATTATCCATGTCCAGAAGACAACCCATTCGACGTTAATTCCGGTTACTCTAGCTAAATCGGTGCTGTCAGCTACGGCACGCATCGCCTTACCGATCTTAGTTTTTTGCAATAACAAATGGAGGGCAATAATAACTATAATTGCCAAACCAATAACTAACAAGCGATCGAAAGCTACTTTAATCCCAAAAATTTCTGTAGCGGTCATCACAGGCAGATCGTAGCGTTGATTACTACCGCCCCAGATCATTAAAATACCATTGCGAAGAAATAAAGCCAAACCGATCGAAATAATAATTAAAGTGGTAGAATCAGCCCGTCGATCGCGCATGGGTTTCCATAATAATCTCTCGGCAATGAGCATGGCAATAGCTGTCACTGCTGCCCCCACCAGCATCGCTAACCAGAGATTAATCCCTTGAGCATTTACCACCCAAGTTATGTAAGCACCCAAAGTCATAAAATCGCCGTGGGCAAAATTAGACAGACGCAAAATGCCACAGGTAAGGGTTAACCCAACAGCAGCCAGAGCAATAATACTGCCGACGGCTAAACCATTGAATAAAAGTTGCGGTGTATCCATCAAACCTCTTGTATAAATCAGAAATTGTCCTTAGAAATAGAAGTCAGGAGAGAGAAAATGAATTAACTTTTGTCTTTTACTTTATTTAGCTGAAAGCTGGGGGCCCGTGGCTTAAATATTTTTGTTTAGACCAAATTGCATGGCAGTATAAGCCTAGACAGCTATTATAAACTTTTTCAGCAGACCCTACCTATGAATGAAAGAAGATTAGTTAACATTCTGACGTAACTCTGGAACCCGTTGCCATAATTCTTGGGTTAAACGGGGTAATGCGTCCCGCATCTGACAATACCAATCCCATCGCCGGCGGTAATGTTGAGCCAGTAAGCGATTTTGCTTGACCCATTGATAGGCATTGTTAGCCAGTTGTTGCCGAAAAGAAGGATTTTCAATTAATTGTCGTAATTGTGCAGAAAATTCAGTTAAAGAATTATAAATTAAACCCGTTTCACCGGATTGAATAGACGCTTCATACACCGTGGGACTAGCTAAAACGGTCACGCCATGACCCGCACATTCAATAAACTTTAAATCAGATTTCATACTATTAAAGGCTGTCGGATTGAGGGGCAACAAGGCAATATCACAGGTTCTTAATAGGGCTTGATACCGCTCATAATCACAAAAGGGTTCAAAAACTTTATTGGTAATGGCTAATGCCTCAAAAAATTCTCGATCATGAATCACCTGAGCAGCGATTTGTTCTCCGTAGTCGGCTAAGACTTGATTGAGGGTGGGTAAAATAGCTTGCCAGTCTGCTTGACGATTTAAGGCTCCAAAAAAGAGCTTAACGGTATTATTTTGGCGATATTCCCTTGGGGGGGGGAGATAGGCCAATTGATTGGGAAAAACAGCCACATTGGGATTAATGGTGCGAAAAAATTCGGCTAACGGCTCTGTGGTGGTTTGAATACCATGACAAGCCCGATAGGTTAAAAATTGATTTTGTTCATGTTCTGGCCAACGATGGGGATCATCATCCATTTCGGCAATAATTAAATAATCTTTGGCTAAAAGGGCTTGAATTTTGGCAAGTTCATCCAGTTGTAAAGATCCCCGTTGCCAAATAAAGACTTTTCCCTCCTCCGGCCGGGCAATGCCCAAATCCGCCGATTTAACACTGGAAACGGTTCTTACACCAGGAATGGTGGCACTGAACTGATCCGGTTCTAAGACCCGGACGCGATCGCAGGCGAGGGGAGCCATAATCATCGTTTGAATCAGTAAAGGGCGAGGTGGTTGGGTAGATTTTAAGGCTCTGACTACATATTGAACGGCTCCTGTTTGAATTGCAAATTGTTCGGCATTAATGCCCAGGGATTGAAGGGTGGGAGCCAATAGTTTTTGAGCAGTTTGAAAATTCTCATTTTTCTGTCCTCGTGTCTGAATCTCATAAATTTGTAATCCTGCTTCAGCAAACCATTTTTTAATACTCAATAACGTAAAAAAACGCAAATGAGTGCGGTCTAATAACCCTTCATCTTCATATTCCCAGACTCCTCTTAACAGATTAATTAGAATACTCCAATGTTGAATATTGGGAATACAGGCTAGGACTTGGCCGGCGGGTTGAAGCCAAGTAATTTGCTGATTTAATACTCGCCAGGGGTCTTGTAAATGTTCTAAAACGTCACCATAAATCAAACAATCTACGCTATTGGGCAGAATGATAGTCCCTAAATCCAATGCTTCGACATTGCCGACAATGACTTGATCCAACCGAGTTTTCGCAATTTCGGCCGCTTGGGCATTCAGTTCTATGCCAATATAATTAGCATTTGGATTAATTTTCTTATAATATTGCCCCAATGCGCCCGTGCCGCAACCCACTTCCACAATCACTGAGGCATCCGGCGGTAATAAGCGCAATAGGTCAGGATTCACCCGGTCATAGTAGTCCAGATTGGTAAGGGAAGTGATCGGCATTTCTCTCTTCAACTCAGTTTATCAAAACAACAAAACAGGGACTTAGAGAATGTTTGAAAAGTCAGGAAACCACTAGGGGTAATGTAGAGTCGCCCAAGATCCATTGGGTCGCTACCTCAGTTTCCCCCCAAGGGAACTGCCTGACTTCAGCGGCGACAAAGTGGGAAGCCAGACTTTCAATCAGTTTAACCAGAGTGGAATCAGTCACCACGGCAACCTTACTGACGGACTTGTGATGGTCGCGTATCAGCCGGAAATGAGCAACCAAGGCACCAAAACTTTCCCAACCAGTGAAGGTAGGTACTTCGATGATTACGCCGGCAAGACCACCAGTGGCTTCAATGTGGGGGTCCACTGCCTCCGCAATCTTGACAAAATCTTCCGCCGCCAGTGCAGATGTAGGTTGCATATAGAGAATGCTATGGGCGGCATCCAAATTATAATCTATCATAGTTTGCCTCTCCCAAATGGTGGAAGTCTAACTCTATGCTATCACGAATAGACGGTTTCACCTGGATCACTAGACGGGCTATAAGGGTTTGTGTGCCAGCAATTTCTGGCGGCTGGCGGAAAGCTGACGGCTGATGGCTTACTGCTATAAAATCAAGAATGCCCACCGATGGAATTTTCCGCCAATGAAGACTATCTTTCGATTAGTGATCGCTTTTTTTGCCCTACTATTTATCCTATCTCCTGTCAATGCCTTAGCAGCCAGTTCTGCTGCTGTCACAGGAGCCAATGCCAGTTATGAAAACCAGAATCTGACAGGAAAGGATTTTTCGGGACAAAATTTGCAATCTGCCCAATTTACTAACGTTAATCTGCAAGATTCTAACTTTAGCTCTGCCGATTTGCGCGGAGCAGTGTTTAACGGAGCCTCTATCATCGAAGGCAATTTTCATGGAGCGGACTTAACCAATGGGTTAGCCTATCTGAGTACCTTTAAAAATTCCGATTTAAGCGATGCCATTTTTGCTGAAGCAATTATGCTGCGTACCATTTTTGAGGGAGTCAATATCAACGGTGCTGATTTTAGTTTTGCCGTGCTTGACGCTCAACAAATCAAAAATCTCTGTGAAAGAGCCGAGGGTGTCAACTCAAAAACCGGCATCTCTACCCCGGAATCTTTAGGATGTGATCAATGATGCAAACCCGGGTTGGTGTTATTGGTGGTGGACAATTAGCATGGATGATGGCACAGGAAGCCAAGAAATTAGGCATTTCTCTAATTGTACAAACACCACACCCCGACGATCCCGCCGTTGCTTTAGCTGACGGGGTTGTTTTTGCGGAAATAGCCGACGTGGAAGGCACAAAAAAACTAGCTCAACATTGTGATCTGATCACTTTTGAAAATGAGTTTGTTAATTTAGATGCCCTAGAAGAATTAGCAGCCACAGGAGTTAAATTCTATCCTAGTTTGGCAAATCTGCGCCCCCTATTGGATAAATACGAGCAAAGATGTTATTTACGCTCCCTAGGGTTGCCTGTGCCTGATTTTTGGGCGATAGATAATTTATCCCAATTAGAAAATTATCCTTTTCCGCTAGTGCTGAAAGCGCGACGACACGGTTATGATGGTCAAGGAACCTTTATTATCCGCACTCCTGAAGAATTAAACGCCAAAAAGCCGCAATTAGAGCGTCTTGACTTGATGTTAGAAGCTTATATTCCCTACGAGCGAGAATTAGCCATCGTTGCCGCTAGGGGATTAACTGGGGAAATCGTCACCTATCCCGTGGTGGAAACTCATCAAAAGGAGCAAGTCTGTCACTGGGTAATCGCTCCCGCCGCTCTTAACCAATCTTTACACGCTCAAACCGAACCTATCGCCCATCATCTGTTAAGTAGTTTGTCGGCGGTGGGTGTTTTCGGGATAGAGTTATTTGTCACTCCGCAGGGAGAGGTATTGATTAATGAAATCGCTCCCCGTACCCATAATTCGGGTCATTACAGCCTTTCTGCCTGTCTTACCTCCCAATTTGCCCTACAACTGCAAGCAGTGGCTAATTTGCCCCTTGGAGCCACGGATTTAAAATCTGCCGGGGCAGTCATGGTTAATTTATTGGGTTTTGAGGATAGTGACGGCGATTATGGCGAAAAAAGAGCAGTTTTAGCGGCAATTCCAGACGCTCAGGTTTTTTGGTATGGTAAAAAATCCCGTCCCGGTCGAAAATTAGGCCATGTCACCCTCTTAAGGGATACAAGCGATCGCTCCAAGTTATTGGCCCTAGCAAAACAGATAGAAAAGCTTTGGTATAGCTGTTAGGGAAGTGGGGTGTATTTTCAGTAAACAGTAATCAGTGAACAGTAATCAGTAAACAGTGAACTGATTACTGATTACTGATAACTGATAACTGATTCAGCCAACCGTAATTAAAAGACATTTTTGATTGCCTCGGTCAGTTTTTGACTAATTAACTCGTTACCGTCTCCACTGAGATGAATATTATCGATATAGAGGGAATCGGGATTGGGATGGGCTTGAAAAATGGGCAGAAAATCTAGATAAAAAATCTGCTGGTTGCTGGTGAAATCCGCTAGTCTTTGACGGGCTTTTAATTCATAATCTCGCCCCTGTTTTTGAGCTTCGCGAATGAGGGGGGTAATAGCGATAATTAAACGGGCTTGATTAGCCTGAGCAAGGGCTTGAATTTGGGCAAGAGCGGTTAAATTATTGCCCACTCGATCGCCCCCTTCTCGCACCGGTGGCAAGGGAGGATAACGCTTAAAATATCGATCGTACAACTCGATTAAAGCTAAAGCCGGCCGGCGAGCGGGATAATTAATTTCTCGTCCCACCACCGCCGAACTAGGAGCTAAAGCGAACAGATCATCGGTGTTCATTAATAACACAATCACCTGGGATTCAAAGGTGCCGAAACGTCGCAGATAGGCCGATTGATTGCGCGGTCCCCAAGAATTGGCCGAAGCATTGAGAACTTCCACCGAACCCGTCAGATTCTGGCCTAAATTTTTGGCGATTAAAGCAGCAATGGTCTCTTTTTGATCTGTCCACCAGGAGCCATTAGCGATCGAATCACCGATTAACATGATTCTCGTCGTCTCCGGGGGCCGTTGGGTTGTAATCGGCTCGCTCCGCATCGAATACTGATTAACGGCGATAAGATTAGAAAAACGGCGTATTTGTTGATTAGGAGCCAAAAGATAGCCAATTTCGGCATCAGCTTCGTAAATAAGCGGATTACCGAACCCGAAGACAATTCTTAAAATAGCCTCAAGGAAAAGGGCAAGGGCGAAAAGAACGCCTAGAATGATTAAAGACAGCCGAATGATACCAATTTCTAATAACACGGATAGATGAGAGTTCGCTAATTTATGATCCTAAAGTGTCTCATACTTTCTACATCCATCTCATGAAAAGGAGTTAAGGGCAATGTCAGACTTAAATCGTGGCATCATGAAATTCGAGGGGGCCGATAAACCGGCAGTAGTGGCGATATCGTCCATTATCGTTATCGGTAGTATTATTGCTCTGATCCTTTGGGCAATGAAAGTCGCCTACATCTAGTTAGGGTTTGCGGCAAAAAGTTTCTCGTGGGGGCAGGGTGTAGGGTGTAGGGTGTAGGGTGTAGGGTTTTACCCCTTTTCATCTGATAAATTACCTAATTTTCAGGGAAAAAGTCCCTAAAATTTCCCCCCGATCCCTCCAATGGCGGGTACTTTTTGGTTTCCCAAAAGTCTAAAAGTCTTACCCAACAAGGTTTAGATTTATTCAGCAACATCTAGTTAGCTAGAATAATTTCGCTCACTTTTGGCATCACTCGGTTTAAATTTCTTGCCGTCACAATCTCACCTCTTGTCCCCTTGAGCGTGTAGGATAGGGTCGAGGTAGAAATTGCCAGTTCCCTCTATTGCGCTTGCTAGTCACACCCGACTCGAGACAGATCATCGATGAGCAGATCAACTTCTGTTTTAACAGAACTGTTGCAGTTACTCCCCCAATGGCGATCGCAGATGTACTTCAAAGCATCCCTGACCGCGCTATCCCACGCCATGGAGGATCAGGTTTTAGCGGAAGACGATCAACCGTTAGTGATTGCCAGTTTTCAGCGTGAGCGCTTTTATCGTCAAGAGGCCCATCGCTATCGACGCATTGCCCACAAAAGCGGGCAAGTTTATGTTTTGTCGGCCCCAGAAACCGATTTTAAGCATAGTTCCGACATTTACGAGACGATCGCTTTTCAACCGGAGGACAGTTTAGCCCAAGAATGGCATCTAGTGGTTATCGGTGGCCATTATGCTAGTTGTTTAATCTGTCGGGAACGAACCCATCTGACAGCAGAGGGGGAAAATGGGGCAGCTATGGATAATAATCGCCGTTTTGAGGGGATTTGGACGAGTGATCGCCATGTGAGTCAACAGGCCGCGCAAATTCTTTTAAATCATATTCTCGATTATCGTCCCGAACTAGCGGAGAAAATTAGGCGCGCCCAAGAAGAATACCTGATCTGTGAACTGAAGGACAGGGATCATCAAGAGGAACCAAATCCCTTTGTCCAGCGATTGGTCACTTATTTGCAAGCGGGACAGTATAAACTGCTGAAAGCCAATCGTTCCTTGGCATCGAAAGAACACAAGGAAAGACTGATCAACTCGGTGACAGCCTCGATCCGTCGTTCCCTCGATCCGGAAGCTATCCTACAGGTGGCAGTGCAGAAATTGGGGCAGGGATTGGGAGTCTGTCGCTGCGTGGTCTATCGTTGTAAGGAAGCCGACATTAACGCCACCATCGAACACGAATTTTTAAACTCCGGCATTAGTTCCATCAAAGGACAAAAATGGCCTCTGAAAAATAATCCTCTTTTTCAGGAAGCGCTGGAATTGAGAGAATCCCTGAAAATTGAAGACGCTATTCACGATCCCCGTCTCCCCGGCGATTCCATTCAAAATCTGGTGCGGGAATGTTCCATCTATTCCTGGTTATTAGTACCGATTTTTTACCAAAGTCGTCTCTTGGGAATGTTGGAACTGCATCACTGTGGACCCTATACCACCACTTGGAAAAGCGAGGATGTCGCCCTGGTGGACGCGGTGGCCACTCAAATCGGAGTCGCCCTCATTCAAGCAGAAGCCTACGCTAATTTACAGGATTTAAATGAACAATTAGCCGCCCTCGATCGCACTCGTTCTAATTTAGTCGCCATTACCGGCCACGAATTACGCACCCCCCTGTCCACCATTCAAGTCTGTCTAGAAAGTTTGGCCTCGGAACCGGATATGCCGGCGGAAATACGCCAAATTATGCTTGATACTGCCCTGAAAGATGCGGAACGAATGCGTAAATTAATCCAAGATTTTTTAACTCTTTCCAGGTTAGAAAGTGGCCGGGTTAATTGGAATCCTGAAGCTTTATCTTTATCGGAATGTGTGGAATTAGCCATCAGTCATGTTCACGCCCGCAATCTCGACAACGAAAACCCAAAAATTAGCAATCTTGTCCCCCCTAATCTGCCCTTTGTTTTAGCCGATGGCGAGTGGTTAGTGGAATTACTCTCCAAACTTCTCGATAATGCCTGTAAGTTTACTGGACGGGAGGGAAATGTCTCGATCGAAGTCGCTTCGGGAAAGCCAAAAACTCTAGAAGTAACCATTTCTGACACTGGACGCGGGATCGAACCCAATCGTTTAGAACAGGTTTTTGATCGCTTTTACCAAGAGGAAGGGGCCCTGCGACGCAGTGCCGGGGGAACCGGTTTAGGACTGGCTATCTGTCGTCAGATCGTCAATGGTTGGGGCGGCGAAATTTGGGCAGAATCGAGGGGCAAAAATAACGGCAGTCAGTTTCATTTTACTATTCCAATATTTAAAGATAAAACTAACGATAATCCCAAAAATACCGCTCCGAAAAAATCCTCCCGTCGTCCTGCTAGTAAACGTAAATAGCGGCTGGTTGCCCGTTTAGTTTTGGCTCTTTGCTCGTGACTTCCTATTCCTTTTCTTCATCAAAAACTAAACAAAAAAGCATTAAAAAAGAAGCATCAAATCCCCAGGATATATAATAAACTTAAAAGAGTAATCAATTAGTCGTTTTTAGGTGAAAAAATTATGGGACGCGCCAAGAGAGTGGTTTTAGCTTATTCCGGAGGAGTCGATACTTCCGTCTGTATTCCCTATCTCAAACAGGAATGGGGAGTAGAAGAAGTGATTACCCTAGCCGCCGATTTAGGACAGGGAGACGAATTGGGACCAATTCAAGAAAAGGCTCTGCGCTGCGGAGCGATCGAATCCTTAGTCGTCAATGCCCAGGAAGAATTCGTCAAAGAATACGCTTTTCCCTCAATTCAAGCTAATGCCCTGTACGAAAATCGTTATCCCCTTTCTACCGCCCTGGCTCGTCCTTTAATCGCTAAATTATTAGTAGAGGCCGCCGAGAAATACGGGGCCGATGCCGTCTCTCACGGCTGCACCGGCAAAGGTAACGATCAGGTGCGTTTTGATGTGGGCATTATGGCCCTCAATCCTAGCTTAAAAGTTCTCGCTCCCGCCAGGGAATGGGGCATGAGCCGGGAAGAAACCATCGCCTACGGGGAAAAATTCGGGATTGAGTCTCCCGTGAAAAAATCCTCACCCTTTAGTATCGATCGTAACCTGTTGGGGCGCAGTATTGAAGCAGGTCCTTTGGAAGATCCGATGACGGAACCCCCGGAAGAAATCTATTTAATGACCAAAGCGATCGCCGATACTCCCAACGAGCCGGAATACGTCGATATTGGTTTTAATCAGGGGATTCCTGTCAGTTTAAACGGAGAAAATCTCGCTCCTGTCACGCTAATTAGTCAATTAAATGACCTAGTGGGTAAACACGGTGTTGGTCGGTTAGATATGATCGAAAACCGGGTAGTGGGAATTAAATCCCGAGAAATTTACGAGGCCCCGGCTTTATTAGTTTTAATTGATGCTCACCGAGACCTAGAAAGTTTGACTTTAACTGGAGATGTTACCCAATATAAACGGGGAATTGAAGATACCTACGGACAGTTAATTTATAAAGGATTGTGGTACAGTCCCTTAAAGGAAGCGATCGATGCTTTTATCATCAAAACCCAAGAACAGGTAACGGGATCGGTGCGAGTCAAACTGTTTAAAGGTAACGCTAAAGTGGTCGGTCGTCAGTCAGTCAATTCTATCTATTCTCCCGATTTAGCTACCTACGGGGCCGAGGATCAATTTGATCATAAAGCTGCCGAAGGTTTCATCTATGTTTGGGGATTACCCAGCAAAGTTTGGGCTGAAAAAACTAGAGGGAAGTAATCAACAATTCTCCCCTAAGTAAGTGGGTTTTAATTCAGATCCTCCCAGCGATCAACACCCCCCTTATCAAGGGGGGAAGGGGGGATCAGCACCCCCCAAGGTAGGGTTAATTCATGAATTAACCCTACCTTGGGGGAAGGGGGGATCAGCACCCTTATAAAATTAAATATAAAGATGTTGAATTTTTGCTGATTTAGCAGCAGAAAAACCTTTGCCTGCTGAAAGAAATGGACGTAAAATTGTTGTAGAAATTAAAAGCTTTTTAAGTCCCTCACCTATGAGAGATTTTGAAATAGCTTTAGGACAATATATTTTATATCGAAATTTAATCAGTCTTGCCGTGAGTTAAGTTATCGGTAAATCTTGCCTCGAAATCTGAGGTTTATAAAAGAAGCTTAAAGGAGCTATTCTGTTACTTTTGAACCAGTTTATCCCTATGGGTAACAAGAATTTGAGCTATAATCATAATATCTCTATAACCCCACATAAAAAAAGCTTATGGCTATTTCAATTACTTTAACTTTACCTGATGAGATTTTTAATCTAGCTCAATCCTTAGCCCATTCAATTAACCGTGATCTTAATGATATATTAGTAGAAGCGATCGCTTTTTCTATTAGTCCCAATTATCAAGGCGAAAAAATCTCATCCCTAAATTCATTATCAGATGAAGAAATTATCAAATTAACTCAATTACAAATGGCATCAGAACAGGATCAAAGATTAAGCGAGTTGCTCAATCAACAACAAGAGGGGGATTTATCAAACTTGGAAAATAGGGACCTTTGGTCATTGATGCAAATTTATCAAATAAACTTGTTAAAGAAGTCTCAAGGATTAAATGAAGCGTTTAAAAGAGGATTAATTTCACCCTTAGAAGCATGAATCCTAACCCTATTCCCGACTATATTAAAGATAAAATTCGCCAACAAGCTAACAATCGCTGTGGGTATTGTTTAAGTTTACAAAAATATGTGTTAGGATTGCTGGAGATTGAACATATCATACTAAATCCGGTTATTAAAAACTGATTATTTACTGCTCCTTTTGCATGAGTGCCTCCCCCGATATGTAGCCTATACTTAACGGATTTAGTATCACTTCCGATTTTATGACTCAATCCAAGCTTTTGGGGGGTTCTACCCCCCAAACCCCCCGTTGGGGGCGTGGCGCCGCCCCCAAACCCCCCGCGCATTAGTTTTTCGGTGGGATGCTTACAGACAGCTGCTGACACATTTGTGATCATCTAAGAGTCACTGATAATTGCTGATTGTCGGTATTCCTGCAAATGTAAGATGCACCAGGTCAATTTATTGCGGGGGAACCTAGGAGCGAAGGTGATCATTTCGGTCAAAGAAATAAGTAGAGGTAGAACCTCGCTTATCTGCATTGCAAGCTATAACCTTACAACCAGTCAAAAATATTTGGCTCTTCTCGGTTCTGTGTGATCAGTTTAACTTACATAGGATCGATCTTTGTGTCCTTTGTGTCTTTGTGGTTCGTTCCACCCCCTCGCTAGGAGCAATGTATCTTAGAATACATTTTACCCACCAAATCCAAGAGAGCCAATATTTATATAACCCACAACTATCTTAAATATAAAAATCAATAAAAAATTATGATTAAATAACCCTTGACTTCCACCCCCCCTTGTGATATTTTCAGCTGTGGGGTATTGGCGCAAAACTAGCGTTAAATATGACCATAATTTTGTCTTATTACTGTCATCGAATCCATGAAAAAATTACTGACAATTTTAACCCCCTTGACTCTGATGGGGTTGGCTGGGATTACTCCTGCTCAAGCGGCAATCGTAGCTGGTTGGAATCATTTTAATGCTTCTACCGCGACCTATCCCAGAGCGGCGGATACTGTAGGTGCGAATATAACCAGCACTGGGTTAAACACCGCCGGGATAAATCGGATTAATAGTTCTCCCTTCTTGTTGGGTGGTGGAGCCAACCGTTGGAATACAACTAGCACTGTTAATACCAACCAATACGTGGAATTTGCCGTGCAACCCGGTGCAGGTTTTCAAGTCGATTTTACGGCTCTTCGGGAATTGTTATGCAAATAATTAACTTAAAATAAAATTCGATGAGAGCGCCTACGCTCAAAAGTATCTGAAATCCATATAGGGAAGGACTTAAGGCACAAACAGGT
>VYLL01000250.1_pt1 | contig 21696 bp, 15 predicted proteins | sample 5114301 | NCBI WGS metagenome assembly VYLL01 (sample SAMN12291809, study PRJNA351875) | freshwater metagenome | isolation source: freshwater lake | place: USA: Michigan, MSU2 Lake | collected 2011-08-16 | reverse complement strand
AGCAGTGGGTACAGAGGCAAGACTCGACGCTTGACTGGTGGAATAACCAGAAGAGTCAATACTGGGAGAAGCGGGAAACGCTACTTGACTCGTAGCAGCAGGGGAGACTGGAACCGTGGGGGCCTCAGAGGAGACTGTCGATGGGGAGGGGTCAGAGTTCAGGACTCCTAAGGGAGAAGTTTCCTTCGATACAGTTAAATCGTCGGAACCTGTTAAATCAAAGGTGATTGGGGAGGCTCCATCAAAACTCAAAGAATCTTCTAGAAATGTCATATCTGTAAATCGGAACTTACTTGTGTTGTCTTCATCACCAGGCACACCCCATTTTCCGAAAATTAATCGGTCAATTACCTGGGGGTGTTGAATTGTTTCTGTTTATGGTTAGGGAAAAGGACTAGCCCAACTTTTCTGCTGGGGCTAAATCTCTTGTCTACCAGTAATTATAAATCAACAAGTTAAAAAAATAAGAAAAATTTTCTTATTTTTATCCAAGAGCCTGATTAAATGATCTCTCAATCTAGATCACTACCACTGGTGTAGCGCCAGCAATGTTGTAACCACTCAGTTGAATGATTGCATCACTAGCGGCTTGGAAGCCAGCCGCTCCATTATTGAGAGCGATAAAAGTACCACTTTGACCTGTCACTGTAAAAGCCGCCGCCGTGTTAGCAGCAAAGGCCGCATTCGTCAAGACCAACTGAATCGCCGCTTCGGTTAAAGAAGTAGCTGTCCCTTTCGATGCGGTCAAAGTGATTGCCGCAATAGACCCAGGGGCATTAATGCGCTCAAGATTAGCACCTGTGCCACTGTAGCCTTGAATAACATCAAAGCCAGTCAGCAGCGACTCACCGAGGGAATTGTAGGTCAAAGTATCCAATCCCGTGCTTCCCGTCAGGGTATCTTTGCCAAGACCGCCTGTCAGGTTATCATTACCCGCTCCACCGTTGAGGGTGTCATTACCCGCTCCACCGCTGAGGGAATTAGCCAGAGTATTGCCGACGATGTTGTCGTTGAGGCTACCACCAATAACATTTTCAAAGGCAGTGGCACTAGCTAGGGTGAGAGTGAGATTTCCGGCGGTGACGGTTTGGGCGACGGTACTGCCGAGATTGAGGTTGATGGTTTTAGTTGTGGTCGCCGCAAAGTTGAGGGTATCGATTCCAGAGGCATCAATTAGGAGATCGCTACCCAAGACCAGATCTGTGTCGAAGAGGTATGTGTCGTTATTGGCCCCACCATCGAGGGTGTCGTTGCCTCCTAAACCGCTAAGGGTGTCATTACCTCCCACTCCAGCCAGGGCATCGGCAAAGCCTGTCCCGACCAAGTTGTTATTGGCCGCGTTACCATCATTGTCAAGAATGGTGGCCGTACCGTTGTCGGGTCCACTAATAGTGTAGCCGGTGGGGGCGGTAATTGTGGTGATGATGGTTTCACTGGGGTCTACCACAATATCGTCGGTGGTGGGCAGGATGATGGTGGCTTTGTCCGCACCTGCCAAAAAGGTGGCTTGGCCTAAAAACTGGGGTCATTGTAGTCGCTGCCGAGGGTAGCAGTACCCGCCAGGGTGTAGTTAACCGTTAAGGCACTGGAGAGGTCGCCGGTGCGGGTGAGGGTAAAGACACTGCTTACTGAACCTGCTTCCTTACCATCGGTGGTTTTCCCCAGAGTGAGGGTGCCAAGGTCGTCATCGATGATTGTCGCCGTCGCCGTGTCAGGTCCACTGATAGTGTAGCCGGTGGGGGCGGTAATTTTGGTGATGATGGTTTCAAACTGGGGTCATTGTAGTCGCTGCCGAGGGTAGCAGTACCCGCCAGGGTGTAGTTAACCGTTAAGGCACTGGAGAGGTCGCCGGTGCGGGTGAGGGTAAAGACACTGCTTACTAAACCGGCTTCCTTACCATCGGTGGTTTTGGCGATCGAGATTGATTTTGTCGTAATCCCCCCATCACCATAGATTTTGACATCATCAAGGTTCCACGAACTTACTGTAAATACATCAGTGCTACCAACATTGAACCCGAAACGAATTTGAGTTGAGGCACTCTTGTAGGCACTAATATCAAATTGTTGAGGGGTCCAAGCGTTATCTTGGACTCCTGGAGCCTCGTCGAAATTGCTAGGCAAAAGATTGACCCAGCTAGAACCGTTGAAGATCTCAACTTTGTTCTGCACAAAGGGAGTGTAGTCACTATTGAGCCAACGGGCAAATTCAAAGAACAGCTTATTAGCGGTGCTGGTGTTGATAACCGGACTGGTTAAATAATAGAAGCCGTGCAAGGCTGTAGAGGCATTTCCACCAATAACAACCCCAGCTACACCATTATCGGCTGTGGGAGTATTGTCCGTTCCGGGATCAGGGTTCCCATAATTTTGACCTGTAGAAGTTGTGGCGGCACCGATTTGCCATTCTTTCCCCAGAGTCCAACCCTTCGTGTTATTGGCAAAATCATCCGAGAAGTAGGTGGTAAACCCTTCCTCAGAAATAATAGTTCCCGTTGCTGTATTAGGAGAACCATCAATGTAGCCCGTCCCAGAATTGACGGTTAAAATAACTGATTCGCTGTTTTCCTGTACGGTGTCAGCAATCGGATCAACCACGACCGTTGCCGTTGTCGCACCGGCGGCAAAAGTGACGGTTCCCAATTTCGTCGTCGGGTCGAAGATGACACCACTACCTGTTAATACGTTGTAATCGGCTGGGTCGCTTCCCACCGGGGCGGCGTTGGCTATGCCACTCGCCCCGAAGTTAACGGTCAGGGGAGAACTCAGGTTTAAGTTAGTGCGAGTAAAGGTATAAACCAAGTTAGTCGTACCGTCTTCCTGCACACTGGCCGGGCTGACACTGACGGTGACAGAAGGTAAGTTAGCCCCCAAAGCATTAAAAACATTGAGCCGCTTACCAGAAACCGTTTTACCGGCAAGGGATGCCAGGGGGTCGCCCGTGTTCATTAAGGTGTTTTTCACCTGTTGGGCTGTCCAAGTAGGATTTTGTGACCACAATAAAGCCGCCGCCCCAGTTACATGGGGACTGGCCATGGATGTCCCTGAATAGGTGGCATAGTTATTGTTGGGAGTGGTGCTGTAAATCTCTGAACCAGGTGCGCCTAAATCTACGCTGGTTAAGCCATAGTTTGAACCCCACCAACCACCAGTGTTAGCAAATGTCACCAGTTGATCATTACGATTGGTAGCGGCAACTGAAATAATGTTGGCAAGGTTGTAGCTGGCGGGATAGAAAGGATTCGCATCATTATTGTTACCATTATTACCAGCCGCCGCAATAAATAAAGCCCCCGCCTGACCCGCCGCGTTAATCGCATCGTAGAGCGCTTGACTAAAACCGCCGCCTCCCCAGGAATTATTGGTGAGCTTAACTCCTTTGGCCGTCGCATAGTTAATTGCCAAAATGGCATTGGAGGTAGAGCCTGATCCTTGATCATTCAAAAACTTCAGCGGCATGATTTTGGCATTCCAAGCCACCCCCGTCACACCGACCCCATTATTTCCTTTGCCAGCAATGGTTCCCGAAACATGGGTTCCGTGACCATAAACATCACTGGGGTTATTGTCGTTATAGGCAAAGTCCCAACCGCGAATGTCATCAATGTAGCCATTGCCATCGTTGTCAATGCCGTCGTTGGCAATTTCCCCTGGGTTTGTCCAGATGTTGCCAACTAGGTCTTGGTGATTGTAGTCCACCCCCGTATCAATAACCCCAATCACTAAATTAGGATTGCCGGTCTGAATATCCCAGGCTTCCGGGGCATCAATATCGGCATCGGGAGTACCACCATTTTGTCCGGTGTTATGCAGTCCCCAAAGTTGATTAAAACTGGGGTAATTGGGGAATGTCGCCTCGGGAGTAAATGCACCCACCGTCCGAATATAGTCGGGTTCAATGTATTCAAAAATCGGATGGGAGCGATATTGTTTTAGAATCTTCTCCACAGAGAGCGACCCGGATAACTTCCAAACCTGCGCCCCCGTCAGTTTAATCGTCTGGGTTCTGACAGCACCAAAGAGGGACTGAAACTGAGCAACTTGGGCACTGGCGATCCCCTGCTTAAACTTGACAATGAGTTGATTGGGAGCATGGGGGGCAAGAGTCCTAGTTGCTGCCGGTTCTAGCTCTGAGGTGACGGGGGCAGCGGTGGGTACAGAGGCAAGACCCAACGCTGGACTGGTGGTGACGGGGGCAGCGGCGGGTACAGAGGCAAGACCCAACCCTGGACTGGTGGAATAACGAGAAGAGTTAATACTAAGAGGAGCGGGAAACAATGGGGAACTCTTAGCAGTAGGGGAGGCTGAAACCGTGGGGGCCTCAGAGGATACTGTAGATGGGGAGGAGTTAGAGTTCAGGACTCCTAAGGGAGGGGTTTCGATGGATACACTTAAATCCCCAGAACCTGTTAAATCAGCCGTGATTGGGAAGGCTCCATCAAAACTCAAAGAATCTGCTAGAGATGGCATATATGTAAATCGGAGCTTACTTGTGTTGTTTTCATGGTTAGTGGGACTTAGGCGTTTTCGGTAAGCAAAAAATTATGATTTTCCCTTGATATATCTGGGTTTCAGCGATTTTGGGCTTCTCGAAGTAAATCCCAAGCGGGGATTGGAGTTGCGGCTTTTCTCGATTTGTTTTTTGTCTAAGTCCCATTAGGGAAAAGGACAAGCCCAACCTTTCTGCCCTGGGGCTAAATTTATTATTTACCATTAATTATAACGGTTCTTCGTTACTTGGTATGGTTCGATCAGGGGGCAGAAATCGGCTAAATCCTTATGGTTCTTCGTTACTTGGTATGGTTCGATCGGGGGGCATAAATCGACTAAATCCTTATCTGGCAAAAGACTTAATTGATTAGTTCGTTCTAGATTAAAAACAATTGACAAAAATCGCCAAATACCTTTCTATATAGGGTTTGCTGACTAACCCCACCAACAAACTTTTTGCCGCCAACCCTATTTACTTTTCTAACATTTTATCTAATCTTTCCTGAATCAATAAAGCCATGGAAGAACGCAGAAAAAATAAAGCAAATAACCCAGCTAAACTGAAGGGAATAATGGCCAGTTTGCTATAGTTGGTGTCTAATAAAAATATGGCTGAGATAAGGCTAAATCCCAATAGACAGACATTAATTAATATTTTAATTCCCAGATAAATTCTTTTCAGAAGTCGTTCATTTTCCCGTGACTTAACTTGAAAAACTAAATTTCCTCGCTCGATTTTTTCCTCTAATTGACGGATCATTCTCTGGTTTTTATTACCTTTTTGCCATTGTTGTTTAAGAAAAGTGCGCGCTTGATTAGCTAGGGTAAGCATTGTGTTGGTAGTTCCTCCCGATACCGCTAGACTTTTCACAAAAGGTTGACTAGCTGCTAATAAATTATACTGGGGATCTAAAGAGCGGGCAATCCCATCCAAAGTGGTGACAGATTTAATAATAAAAGTCATTTGGGGAGGTAAGCGAAAAGGTTGCTGTTTAAACATTAAATACACTTGATCGCTAATTTGTTCAAAGGCCCTCACATCTACTGGTTTATCGCGAAATTCATCTAAGAGAAACTGCACGATATTTCGCACGGGTTGCAGCTCTCTAACGGGTTCAATTAACCCCATATACATCAAGGTTTTTAAGACTGTTTCCGTATCCTTTCTCAAGATAGCGAAAAAGGTTTCAATCATTTGATCTTTAGCGACGGACTTTAACTCGAACATCGTGCCGAAATCGTAGAAAATTAACTCCCCTTCCTGACTGACTGCCATATTACCCGGATGGGGATCCGATTGAAAAAAACCATCCTGTAATAGTTGTTTGAGATAGGAACAGATCCCCAGTTGAATAATCCCATCTACATTAATACCGTTAGCTAGTAAAGTCTCTCGATCATCCACTTTAATCCCCGGCACATACTCCAAAGTTAATACCCTGCGGGTGGTATATTGCCAGTAAACTAAAGGGACTTTTACTTGAGGATAATTCTTAAAATTTTCCCGAAAGCGATCGGCATTTTTGCCCTCATGAATATAATCGATTTCTTGAAAGAGTAGCTCAAAGAATTCTTGGTAGATAGCTTCTAAATTATATTTTTTCACCACGGGGAAAATATTTAACCAACGGGTGAGACGATGCAACACTTCAAAATCGAGATTAAATAGTCCTTCTAGATTCGGTCTTTGTACCTTAATAACGACCTCTTCCCCACCTAATAACCGCGCTCGATGCACTTGTCCTAAACTGGCACAAGCGAGGGGAGACACGCTAAAACTTGCAAATAAATTATCTAGGGTTTGTCCTAATTCTGTTTCAATAACTCGGATCGCTTCTTGACTATTAAATTCGGTAACTCGATCCTGTAATTGGGTTAATTGTTCGATATATTCGAGCGGAATTAAATCTGCTCGCGTCGATAAAGATTGCCCAATTTTAATAAAAGTTGGTCCTAAATTCATGAGGCGATCTACTAACCATTTCGCTCTCCTTTGCCGTTTTTTGCCCCTATTAGCCCCCGTTAAACGATCCCAGAGCAAAAAAGTCAAAAACTGCGTTGTAAAGCTAAATATCTCCAATTGACGAACAATCGGCGCTCGCAAGCTTTGCTGCCAATGTAAAGATTTGGGGGAATCAAAAGGAGTAAGCATCAGTTATCAGTTATCAGTTATCAGTTATCAGTCTTCAGTCTTCAGTTATCAGTTATCAGCAAAACCGATCTACAGTGTTTCTCGTCAAGGTGAAGTATAGATTAAACCTTGCCGAAGTAAAAATTCCAGTCGCAAAAATGCACCTCATCTATCTGAGAAACGCTGTCAAGTATCCCCTTCCCGTTTCCGAATTCGCCGGTGAAAATCCTGATTTTCAGCTTTTAATCTCTGCGACTAGGTAAACCGAGATCTACCGCTAGACGATGACTGCAAGCAAAACCAGAAAAGGCCACCGCGTTTAATCCTTGACCCGGGAAGGTACTATCTCCCACACAATAAAGATTAGGAATAGCTGTACGATTAAAAGGCATTCCTAATAAACCTAACAGTTTTCTTCGCGGTATTGGGCCGTAACTGCCATCGATTCTATTCAAAAAGCGGCGATGGGTGCGAGCCGTGCCAATTTCGATATAATCTAATCCTGTATCTAGTTTGGGAAAGAGTTTTTTCAGGCGCTCGATGAGACGATGAGCAGCGGCCTCTTTTTTTTGTTGATATTCTTGGGGAGGCAGTTTTTGCCATTGATCAATCCAGCTAGGGGTGAAAGCATGAATGATATGATGGTCCGGGGGTGCGAGGGAGGGATCGAGTAAGGTAGGAATAGAAACAAAGATAGTTCCCTGTTCTGCTTCCATATTTTCCCAATCTTCTAGTAAAATATGGTGACATTCGCTTCCTGATGGTAACACATCGGCCTTGACTCCCAGATGCAAACTGAGGAAACTGGGGGATTTTTGATAGCGTTTTTGCCATTTTTTTTCGCTGCCGGGGAGAGATTCCGGGGGGAGTAGTTTCTCGAAGGTATCCCAACGGGTGGCATTAGAAACAATCTTTTTAGCGTAATATTCCTTACCATTGGTCAATCTTACCCCGATCGCTCGTCCCGCATCTAAAATAATCTTATTCACTCTCGCTTGATACTGGATTTCACCACCAGCTTTTTCCAATCCCGCGACTAACTTGAGAGCAATCTGTCCCACTCCCCCTCGAGGATAGTTAATTCCGCCGTAATGGCGATCGCTAAAGACCATTCCCGCGTTAATCATCGGAGTGCGATCGGCGGGTACTACCGACCAACAATAACATTCCATGTCGATAAATTTCAATAATTTCGGGTCTTTAATATATTTTCTGGCCACATCTCCCGCATTTTGGGGTAAATACTTGACCAATCCCAAACAGGATAAAGGATGCTGGAAAAAAACCCTAGTCAGATAGCGGGGTTCTTCCAGCGATAGTAAATCCATACTATTGAGGCAATTAAACACCTGCCAGCATTCATCGTAAAAGCACCGGATACCGGCTTTTTCTGCGGGAAAATGGCTAATTAATTCCTGTAAAAATTGTTCGTAGTCGCGATGAACTTTTAAGTCTAATCCGTCCGGGAGATGATAATGGATCTGGACGGGATCAGCAATGGTTTCGATACTCATATCCACCGCTGCCAAAGCCTTGGTTAGGAGGTTAGTCGTCCCCTTTTTGCCAAAACCAAAAATCATCGAAGCACCCACATCAAAACGATAACCCTCTCGTTCAAAATAACCCGCGCTGCCCCCCGGGATCAGATAACTCTCTAAAACTAAGACTTTTGCCCCTTTTGCCGCTAATTGCGTCGCTGTCACCAATCCCCCGATTCCCGACCCAATCACGATCGCATCGTACTGATTACTCATAACTTGACTCGATAAATTTTTGTATCAATTCTTGATTGTAACCCTTGACTAGCGGTCATTTATCGGCTAGTTTGCGGGAGCAAAAAATTTTTTGCCAGCGATGAAAAGCTGGTGATCTGTATTGCATTGAAACTGCCTAGGGAAAATTTTAGTACAAATGATCGACCTTACTCCTCGGCGCTCCCAACTCCGGTGCAGTCTTAACGAGTAATTTAGATAGTCAACAGCTTAAAGGCAAGAGCGACGAATCTACTTTTGGGGGAGAAATACTTAGTGGTCTGTCAAGATTGAATTGCAGGATAAATATCTGCCAGCTTCCTCCCCCCGTCTGCTACCCCTGCTTGTCTCAACCAGTCATTTTAACAGCCAAAACCTTTTGCTGTTTGGTTCTTCGGTTTTTGTTATGCAATGGACGGGGGTTATAAGGGATGGAACCCTTATATAGAAAGGCATTTGGCGATTTTTGTCAATTATTTTTGATCTAGAGCGAACTAATCAATTAAGTCTCTTGCCAGATAAGGATTTAGTCAATTTATGCCCCCCTATCGAACCATACTAAGTAACAAAGAACCTGCTGTTTTTTCTTTCTCCTGTTCTTGTTTGAGATTAGAACTTGATTATGTAGTCAATTGAGATTGAGAATATCAATGCCAGAGTTTATAAGGTTTTCATTGGTCTAGAGCGTATCAGAACCATCTGAAATGATTATAATTTGTCAAGTACACTTTATACTAATTTAGATGAGCTTACCCCAGATGATGTATAGAAAACTGGCGAACAAAATCCTTAAATTGGCCAATTCCCTATCTAGGTCATCGAAGCGCTCTCTTTTAATTGTCACCGATTGCCTGATTTTTTGTCTGACCATCTATCTAGCCTTCTCTCTCAGGTTTAATCTTAGCGTCGAATATCAGCAAATTAGACCTTTTTTCGAGGAAATACTCAGCTTAATTGCGATTAAAGTTCTAGTTTTCTATCTCAGAGGTATTTACCGTCCTGTAGTACGTTATACAGGATTAGAGTTTCTTTCCTCCGTACTGCAAGCGGTTCTCTATAGTTCAGGGGTTTTAATCAGTCTGGCCTACTTTCAAAGGGATGCCTTTTTGCCGCGTTCAGTCCTGATTATCGACGCATTGTTAACCCTAGTATTGGTTATCGGGGTGAGACTGTTGATTCGTTCTGTCTTTCACCGTCTGAATATTTACGTCAGTAGTGTCGATAGGGAACCGACAATTGTTATCTATGGTGCCGGGGTTGTGGGTCGTCAATTAGCACGTTCCCTACAAAATGACCCCCACTATCGTTTATTGGCCTTTGTTGATGATAATCCCGATTTGCAGCAGCGAGTTATCCAAGGCATTAGGGTTTATTCCCCCTCTCAATTGGCACTACTGCACCAAAAACGGGCCTTTGACTGGGTTGTTCTCGCTATTCCGAATGTAGCCAAGGACAAAAAGCGGCAAATCATCGAAAGTCTAGAAACTTTACCCATCGTCATCAAAACCGTCCCTCCCCTCTCAAAAATTTTATCGGGAGAAGCGGCCATCAATCAGATTCGCAGTGTCGATGTCTCGGAATTATTAGGACGGGAAGAAATTCTACCCCATCCCGAACTTTTGGCAAAAAATGTCACGGGTAAAGCGGTGTTAGTCACCGGGGGTGGTGGTTCCATCGGTTCGGAATTATGCCGACAAATCGCCTTCCTCAAGCCAAAATGCTTGGTAATCTACGAATTAAATGAGTTTTCCCTCTACAAAATCGATCTCGATTTAAGCGAAAATTATAGCGATTTACGCAAGTATGCCTATTTAGGCAATGTTCTCGACCGCAATCATCTGGCCCGAGTCATCCAACAACACCAGATTGAGACAATTTATCACACGGCCGCCTATAAGCACGTTCCTCTTGTGGAAGCCAATGCTAGTCAGGGGATTTACACTAATGTTTGGGGTAGTTTAAATGTCGCTCAGACCGCGATCGAGAATTCAGTTAGTAATTTAGTTCTTATTTCCACCGATAAGGCCGTCAGACCGACTAACATTATGGGGGCCAGTAAACGCTGTGCTGAGTTAGTCGTACAAGCTTTGGCCGCTTTACCCGACACTTCCACCCGTTGCGCTATCGTCCGCTTTGGCAATGTTCTCGATAGTAGCGGTTCCGTGGTGCCGCGTTTCCGGGAACAAATCGCCCAACGTAAGAATATTACCCTCACCCATCGCGATATTATTCGCTATTTTATGTCTATTCCAGAGGCGGTGCGTTTGGTTATACAAGCAGGAGCCATGGCTAAGGGGGGTGAGGTATTCCTGTTAGATATGGGTGAACCGGTAAGAATTTACGATTTGGCCCTACAGATGATTCGTTTAAGTGGCTTGGAATTAGGGCAAGATATCGATATTGAAATCACAGGATTAAGACCGGGGGAAAAACTCTACGAAGAATTATTAATCGATACCGATAAAGCTCGTCCCACCTCTCACCCAAAGATTTTTTGCGCTCATGAACACTTTCTTGCTTGGGACAAATTGCAAATCAAATTAGAGCAACTGCTTAATTATATTCAAGTTAATGACCGTCAGGGCTTAGTTAAGTCCCTACAAGATTTAGTTCCCGAATACCGGCCACCGCAGCAAATAGCCGGTCATTTGTCAAGTAAAAAGTGAAAGAAAGGAGTTTTAGCGAGTGCATCCCACATTTGCAGAAATACCGACAATTAGCAATTATCAGTGACTCTTAAATTAGTACAAAAATATGAACAATCGCGTGTAAGCATCCCACCGAAAAACTAATGCGCTCCGGGGTTTGGGCCCCAACGGGGGGTTTGGGTAGGGTTGATTCATGAATCAACCCTACTATCACTCAACCCTAGGGTTGAGTGATAAAACCGAAAGTAACGCCCAATTTTAGGAGAAAGTTTCCCCTTAAAAATCCCAAATTAGTAGATTTACAAAAATGAGATGCACCCGTTTTAGATATCCTCTTTTTCACCAAATTTATTAATCTAATTGAACCGAATGCTCTTGTTTTAACTGCTTTTGGATAGTTTTTACCGTCTGCTCAATTTTATTGATTCCGCGAGAAGAAGGGCGATTTACCCTATCAGCTAGAGGAGAAGTTTGTTGAATAGCGATGCTTAGATAAAGGGGAAAAGCGAGGGTAAAGGCTAAAAAAAGACGTTGTAACATAATCCACTCCCACAAAAGTTCTTCAGCGATTATTTTAGCCGGCTGAAACTTTTACCAGAATAACGACTAACTAGGAAAATTTCAGCCAGTTTGTGACAGTCCGGCAATTGGTGGGGCAATCCTAAAGAATTAGTGCTGAAACCCTCAACCCTAGACCGAGAGTCTGATACATTGATCTAAGAATATGATCGATCGCTCTATCTATGCACAAAATTCCAGTTACTGTGATCACGGGTTTTCTGGGTGCGGGAAAAACTACCCTCATCCGTCATCTACTGCAAAATAATCAAGGCCGCCGGGTGGCCGTTATGGTCAATGAATTCGGAGAGGTGGGAATTGATGGTGATTTGTTGAAAAGTTGTCAGACCTGCGATGACAACCCTAACGATAATATTGTGGAATTGACCAACGGTTGTCTGTGCTGCACAGTACAGGAAGAATTTCTCCCCACCATGCAGAAATTGCTGGAGCGACGGCAACAGTTGGATTGTATGCTGATCGAAACTTCGGGATTAGCTTTACCTAAACCTCTGGTTCAAGCTTTTCGCTGGCCGGAAATCCGCAACGGGGCCACGGTGGACGGAGTAATCACGGTGGTGGATGGTTTTGCTGTCGCTAGGGGTCGTCTGGTGGCGGATTTAGAGGCTTTAACTGCACAAAGGCAAGCAGACCCCAATTTAGAACACGAAACGCCTATTGAGGAGTTATTTGAGGATCAGTTAGCCTGCGCTGACCTGGTACTCTTAACTAAAACCGATTTAATCAGCGAAATTGAATTAGAAAAAATTATTAGTTGGCTGAAAACACAACTGCGATCAACGGTAAAAATAGTTACTTGTGCCGATGGACAAATTAGCCCCGATGTGCTATTGGGATTTAATGCCGCCGTCGAGGATAATTTAGCTAGTCGTCCTAGTCATCATGATCACGAGGAAGAACACGATCACGATGAGGAGATCAATTCTGTGCAGTTTTGCCTCGATTCTCCCGTAGATGCCCGAATTTTGACCCAACGGCTCAAAGAATTGGTGGCCCGAGAAGAAATCTATCGGGTCAAGGGATTTGTTAACGTGGCCAATAAACCGATGCGTATGGTGTTACAGGGAGTCGGCGATCGCTTTGATTCTTTCTTCGACCGACCCTGGCAATCCACGGAAATGCGGCAAACTCGCTTGGTCTTTATCGGCCGCTCCCTCGATGGTCAGAGAATCGAGCAGGCCTTAACTAGGGTTTGCTGAAGAAGTTTTTCCTAGGGACAGGGTGTGGGGTAGGGAGATTATTTTTATTTATTCTCCCCTCTCCCTTCTCCTTTCTCCCCCTCTACAATAATTACTCGCAGCCAGAAATACGTTGGGTCATATCATACTTTGTGCTTTTTGTCAAAAAAACTTTTTTTTTGCAATAAAACTACACAAAAAAAAGATCATCGTTATGGGTGAAATTGACTGATTTGACCGTCTTAATTAGGATCACCTTCTAGGTGTGGCAAGGGTTTCAACCATTGCTGCCCAAAAAAGCACAGAATAACCCATTGTGAAATTCTATCAAATCGCTGTAACCCTTGTAACATCGTTGTTAAATAAAAATCTTTCTCAATTAATTCTTAAGAATTTGTAAATATTGCGGAATGTTAATTTAAATATTCTCAAGTTTTTGCAGTCAATAAATAATTTTTGCTTATCTTTGATCAACAGAGGCAGTCCCAATGAAAAAATTTTCACCCCCACAGATGAAAGAGGTTTCTTTCCCTACACCCTACACCCCACACCCTACACCCCACACCCCACACCCCACACCCCACACCCCACTGAAAAAGCTCCGGCGTTCGATCGCCCGGATAGATGGTCGGGGATTTGGGTTAGGGTAGTAAAAGATACAGATTACCCACCCTTCCAGACCAACAATTATGACGAACACCAGTAACCCGCTGCTTGCCGGTCAAGGATTACCGGCTTTTGACCAAATCCAACCCGGCCTGATTGTCCCTGGCATGACGCAACTTTTGCAGGAACTGGCCAGAGAATTAACCGATCTAGAAGCGCAGATTGCCCCCACCTGGGAAAAATTAGTCGAACCCCTCACCCGGATCGAAGAACGTTTAAGCTGGAGTTGGGGGATTATCGGTCATCTGATGGGGGTAAAAAATAGCCCAGAATTGCGTCAAGCTTACGAAACCGTACAACCGCAGGTAGTCGAGTTTATTAGCCGTTTAAGCCAAAGTAAACCCATTTATGAGGCATTTTTGTCCCTGCGCCAAGGAGAAAGCTGGGGGCAATTAGACGAGGCACAACAGCGCATTGTCGAAGCTTCCCTGCGGGATGCTCAATTGGCCGGGGTGGGATTAGTAGGGGAGAAAAAAGACAGATTTAACGCGATTCAACTGGAATTAGCGGAAATCACCACGAAATTTTCCAATAACATCCTCGATGCCACCAAAGCTTTTCAACTGAAACTAACAACCCCAGAAGATATCGCCGGTTTACCCCCTAGTCTCCTTAGTTTAGCCGCCCAAACCGCCCGAGGCCAAGGAGAAACTAACGCCAGCACCGAAACTGGCCCCTGGGTGATTACCCTCGATTTTCCCAGTTATTTCCCCTTTATGAAGTACAGCGATAATCGGGAATTGCGCGAAAAACTCTATAAAGCCTACGTTAGTCGGGCTGATCTGGGAGAATTGGATAATAATCCCTTAATCGATCGCATTTTGCAACTTCGTCAGGAACAGGCCCATCTTCTAGGTTATAGTACCTACGCCGAGGTCAGTCTTGCCAGGAAAATGGCCAATTCTGTGGATGAAATCGAGAAATTGCTTGACAATTTACGCCAAGTAAGCTATGAAGCGGCAAAACAGGATTTAGAGGCCTTAAAAACTTTTGCGGGAACCGACGATCTCAAGCATTGGGATATAGCCTATTGGTCAGAAAAACAGCGTCAGGCCAAGTTTAACTTTAGTGCCGAGGAATTACGCCCCTATTTCCCCCTACCACGGGTTTTAGAAGGCATATTTAGCCTCGCTAAACGGATTTTTGGGGTGGAAATTATCGCTGCCGACGGTAAAGCACCTATCTGGCATCCCGATGTGCGTTATTTCCAGATTAACGACGAAAACGGCGAAAAAATCGCCTATTTCTACCTCGATGCCTACAGTCGTCCCGCCGAAAAACGCGGCGGTGCTTGGATGGATGTCTGTATCGGTCGGGCCAAAACCAGTGCCGAGGTGCGTTTACCTGTGGCTTATTTAATCTGCAATCAAACGCCTCCAGTAGATGGAAACCCCAGTTTAATGACCTTTGAGGAGGTAACTACCCTATTTCACGAATTTGGCCACGGTTTACAGCATATGTTAACCACTGTGGATTATTCCGGCGCAGCGGGCATTAATAACGTTGAGTGGGATGCGGTGGAATTGCCCAGTCAATTTATGGAAAATTGGTGTTATGATCGCCCTACTTTAATGAGTATGGCCAAACACTACGAAACCGGTGAAACTCTCCCCGAACATTACTACCAAAAACTGCTTCTAGCTAAGAATTATATGAGCGGTTCGGCTATGCTGCGTCAGTTACATTTGTCTTTAGTAGATTTGGAATTACACCATCGTTATCAACCGAATGGCAGCGAAACTCCTAAACAAGTCAGACAGCGTTTAGCAGCGACGACGACGATAATTCCTCCTCTACCGGAAGATGCTTTCTTATGTTCTTTTGGACATATTTTCGCCGGCGGTTATGCGGCGGGTTACTATAGTTATAAATGGGCAGAAGTTCTCAGCGCCGATGCTTTTGCCGCTTTCGAGGAAGTGGGATTAGATAACGAAGAAGCAGTGAAAGCGATCGGCCGCCGTTTTCGCGATACTGTCTTAGCTATGGGGGGAAGTTCTCATCCTATGAATGTTTTTAAAGCTTTCCGCGGTCGCGAACCTAGTACCGAACCTCTCCTCCGTCATAGCGGCTTATAAAAGTAGGGTGTGTTAGCGTAGCGTAACACACCAAAAACTTTTCTTTGTGGTGCGTTACGGCAATATTTAGCTCTTGATTTTTTCCCTAAAAACAAGGGATTGCCTAACGCACCCTACTTGACTACTATCCTCCATTTCCAACATACTCGTTGAGGTAAGAATTTTATGTACAAACGTATTACTGACATTCTTGGAATCCCACTAGAATTTCAAGTTGTCATGCTAACTTTTATTTTCATATTATTTCTTTCCCCATATTTTTCCAACGTAGACTTTGGTATTTTTAAAATTCCAGAATTTACACAAAAGGCTAAATCAAAGCTAAAAATCATCGGTCCGATTCTCCTTTTATTATTCTTCATACCGATAATTCCAGCGCCTCCTCCAGACTGCAATGAAAATCGGCAGATTACAGTCACCGTACAATATCCATCGGGATCCCAACAAGAAGAAAATGCCCAGAAGTTACGACAAGAGTTAAGCGATCGTGGATTTAATGTTCCAGGGGATCGCCCAGAACCAGTGCCAGAAAGAGCCGCTCCACCACAAGGTCAGGCATGGATTAAATATTTCTATGATGATGATCGTGCGGCAGCAAAATGCCTTCAAAAGGTTGTAAGTCAACCTCTTATTAAGAATGCAAAACTACAGCCCAATAAAAAGCTACAACGAGGCTATGAGCGTGGAACTATAGAAGTATGGTATCCGGCAAAATAATCGCAACATATTTCAGCCAGCTTTTTGCTTTATGGTGCGTCCAGAGCCACTCTTTTTCTTGTTCTTCTTGAGGTTAGGATAACTCCTATCCCCCATTCCCAACATACAAGGCTGCGTTAGCGTAGCGTAACGCAGCAAAAACTTTTCTTTGTGGTGCGTTACGGCGATATTTAGCTCTTGATTTTTTCTCTGGGAACAAGGGATTGCCTAACGCACCCTACTTGACTATATTGTGATAACATATCGGGAAAAAAAGTTAACTAACAGGAGTAAACTTTAATGAGTATCGCATTTTTTCAAGATCTGATCGAATCGGTAGAGAGTCTATCCATTGAAGACCAAGATTATTTGTTTGAGCTAATTCGTAAAAGACGCATTGAGAAACGCCGCGATGAGATGGCTAAAAATGGCGAAGAAACCTTAAAGTCTTTAGCAATGGGAACAGCAAAAAAAGGCAGTGCTGAAGAAATAATGGCTTATTTGTTAGAGGATGAAGAAGAATGAAATTAGTTGCTGACAAAAGCTTTAAAAGAGCTTTTCAACGCTTAATCAGCAAAAATCCTCAACTACAAAGCAAGGTATCAGAGGTTCTACATTTGTTAGAAGATAACCCCTTCACCCCTTCTTTAAAATCTCATAAGCTGACAGGTAGATTAGAAGGTTATTGGTCATGTTCTGTTAGTTACGATTGTCGTATTATTTTTACTTTTCGTCAAGATACTGATTCAGGAGAAACTTTAATTGTTATAGTTGATATTGGCAAACACGATCAAGTTTACTAATTTATCTCTTGAATTTGTTCTTTCTTATCAATTGTACAACCACAGTGGGATATCGCCTACTTTTCTAGCGTGCGTTCCTGGAAATTTTTGGGTCTGAAACCCCTTAACTACTATATATTTTTATTAAGAATTATCCTTCCTTTGGAACATTAACTCTTAATTCTTAACAAATGACCATAGATTCTCAACAGAAAAACCGATTATAATAAAGGGAAATGAACAGAACTGCTCGATCAATAGATAACTGATTAATTAAAGTTTTATTACTTTTGATGGCCTGGGATTAAGAGAAGTAAATTTATTCTTGATCGCCCCCTGAAAGTGAGAAGAAATAGTTTTAATAAACAAAGAGTTTTCCACTTGGCAAAAATCCTCTGGGGGCAATACACATGGAAGTTCTAACCGAGACAATTAACCCAACTTCGATCGAACGGGAACCGATCCATCTCTATAACCGAATTCAACCGCACGGGGTGCTTTTAGTTCTCAGCGAACCGGAGCTAAAAGTCAGCCAAACTAGCAGTAATAGCCGCAGTTTATTGGGTATTTCTCCGGGGGAAATTATCGGTAAAACCCTAGAGGAAATCTTCGATCCCTTTCAGATCGATCCTCTGAAATCAGCCATAGAAAATAACGATTTTGATGCTATCAATCCCTCCAAAATTTGGGCGCGGGTTAAAGGGGATGATTTTGCCGTCTTTGATGCTATTTTCCACCGTAACGCCGAACAAATGCTGATTTTAGAGTTAGAACCAGCTATTTCCTATGAAAACATTCCTTTCCTGAGATTCTATCACCTAGCCAAAACTTCGATCGATAAACTTGAAGCCACCCGTAGCCTGAAAGATTTCTGTAATATCATCGTTAAAGAAGTAAGAAAAATGACAGGATTCGATCGAGTTATGTTATACAAATTCGACGAAGAAGATAACGGTGATGTGATAGCAGAAGACAAAATAGAGCAACTAGAACCCTATCTCGGTTTACGTTATCCCGCTTCCGATATCCCTCTCCCGGCACGAAATTTATTAAGTGCTAATTGGATTCGACAGATTCCCGATGCTACCTCTGAACCCGTCGATTTAGTGCCTAGTCTTCACCCCGAAACCCAACAACCCTTAAATTTAACCCTGTCCAGTCTTAGAAGTGCTTCTCCCTGTCATTTAGAATACCTGCATAACATGGGAGTGGGAGCATCTCTAACCATTTCTCTGATTGAAAATAAACGTCTCTGGGGCATTATTGCCTGTCATCACCGCACCCCCAAATATGTACCCTACGAACTCCGTAAAGCTTGTGAGTTCTTAGGAAGGGTAATTTTTTCGGAAATATCGGCACGGGAAGAAACCGAGGATTATGACTATCGAGTGAAATTAAACTTTGTGCAATCGCAATTAATCGATTATATGGCGGAAGCTAATAACTTTATCGATGGATTAATTGCCCATAAACCTAATCTGCTCGATCTAACTAAAGCCACAGGAGCCGCTATTTGTTTAGGCGGCAATTATACCTTAATTGGAGTAACACCGAGCGAAGAAGAACTAAATTATCTGATTACTTGGCTAGAAAAAAACGTCCATGAAGATGTTTACTATACTAATTCCTTACCGCAAATTTATGCCGATGGGGGTAAGTTTAAAGACATTGCCAGTGGTTTACTAGCAATTCCCATTTCTAAACGTAATTATCTCCTCTGGTTTCGTCCAGAAGTAATTCAAACCGTGAACTGGGGTGGTGATCCGGGTAAAGCGATGGAAACGACTGCCATAGATGGTGATATTCGTCTCTGTCCGCGTAAATCTTTCTCCCTCTGGAAAGAAACTGTTCGTCTCAAATCTTTACCCTGGAAAGCAGTAGAAATTAACGCCGCACTAGAATTACGAAAAGCGATCGTCAATATCATCTTAAAACAAGCCGATGAATTGGCACGTTTAGCGCGGGATTTGGAACTATCAAACGCCGAATTAAAAAAATTCGCCTACGTCGCTTCCCACGATTTACAGGAACCCCTCAATCAAGTCGCCAACTATGTGCAGTTGCTAGAAATGCGCTACACCGAAGAACTGGACGAAGATGCTAAAGAATTTATTACTTTTGCCGTCGAAGGTGTCAGCTTGATGCAAACATTAATAGATGATGTGCTGGCTTACTCAAAAGTGGATATGCAGGCGGTAGAGTTTAATACCATCGATGCTAATCTGGCACTGGAAAAAGCTCTCGCTAACCTGAAAGGGAGAATTCAAGAAAGTCAAGCTATAATCACCGTTGATCCTTTGCCAATTGTCATGGCAGATAAAACCCAGTTAATGCAATTGTTCCAAAATCTCATCGGTAATGCCATTAAATTCCGGGGAAAAGCAACTCCCACTATTCATATTGCTGCCCAACGTCAAGAGGAGGAATGGCTGTTCTCTGTCACCGATAATGGAATTGGTATCGATCCCCGATTTTCCGAACGTATTTTCGTGATTTTCCAACGACTACACACCCGCGACGAGTACCCCGGCACAGGTATGGGTTTAGCGATTTGTAAGAAAATTATCGAGTGTCATCGCGGACGAATTTGGGTAGAATCCCAATTAGGTAAAGGAGCGGTTTTCTGTTTTACAATTCCCCTAGGAGGTGACGAGCGTGAGCGCTGGCGAGGACGTGCCACACAAAATTATCTTATTAGTGGAGGACAGCAAAGCTGATATTCGCCTCATCCAAGAGGCATTAAAAACTAGCACCGTCCCGCACGAATTAGTTATCGTTAGGGATGGTGTCAACGCCATGGATTATCTGCGTCGAGAAGGGGAGTATCTCGATTCTCCCCGTCCTAATCTGATTCTTCTCGATCTGAATTTACCCAGAAAAGACGGACGGGAGGTATTAGCGGAAATAAAAAACGATCCCAGTTTAAAAAGAATTCCTGTGGTGGTTTTAACCACTTCTCGCAACGAGGAGGATATTTTTTATAGCTATGAACTGCACGTTAATTGTTATATAACCAAGTCGCGCAATCTCAACGATTTGTTCAAAATTGTCAAAAATATCGAGGCTTTTTGGTTAGAAACCGCTACTTTACCCGGGGAGTGAATCATGATCAGTTATCAGTTATCAGTTATCAGTTATCAGTTATCAGTTATCAGTTATCAGGAGTCGGTCGTCAGGAGTCAGGAGTCGGTCGTCAGGAGATAGGAGATAGGAGGCAGGAGGCAGGAGGCAGGAGGCAGCTTTATTCTCCCCACACCCTACACCCTATACCCTACACCCCACACCCCACACCCTACACCCCACACCCCACACCCCACTTCCTAACCTCCCAAATCTCTTTAACTCTTGATTAAAAAATGGGACTCTCGCAGGATATAAAAGTTCTTTTAATCGAGGATAATTTAGCCGAAGCTCGATTATTAAAGGAAATTCTTAAGGGTAATGAAAAAAAAGAATTTCATCTGGTTAATGTCTCAAGATTATCCGAGGCTATTTCTCTGTTACAACAAACAAATTTTGATGTAATTTTATTAGATTTAACTTTACCAGATAGTCAGGGTTTGGAATCCTTAGCTCCCCTTTTAATTACGGCTCCGAAATTGCCGATCGTGGTTTTAACTAATACTAATGATGATAATTTAGCTTTGGCAGCACTGCGTCAGGGAGCGCAGGATTATTTAATTAAAAGAGAAATAAGTTTAGAAATTTTAACTCGATCGCTATGTTATGCGATCGAGCGAAAACAGATGGAGGAAGCTTTACGAGAATCGAACGAAGCTTTAAAAATGAGCGTGATTGAACGTACTAATCAACTGGAAAAAGCGCAGGAATTAAATCAGTTAAAAACTGAATTTGTTTCCATGTTATCCCACGATTTTCGCAATCCTTTAAATAAAATTTTACTCTCGGCTGGATTATTAGAAGAAAGTCGCGATCGGTTGACAAAAGATCAGCAAGTTAGCTATTTTCGCATGATTCGATCGGCCATTAAAGACATGGATCAATTGCTCACAGAAGTGTTATTAATTGGCCGGGCCGATTCCGGGAGATTATACTGTCAATTTGATCCGGTGGATTTGCTGGATTATTGTCAGAAATTGGTAGAATCTTTTACGGTTAAGCCGGAGCCGCAATTAGCAATTATTTTCCAAATTGAGGGCAGCTTAGAAAGAGGACTTTGGGATATAAATTTAATTAAACATATCTTGACAAATTTACTGGGAAATGCTCTCAAATATTCACCCCAAGGCAACCCCGTAGAATTTAAGATTATTGTCGAATCCGAGCAGGTAGTCTTTAAAATTATCGATCGAGGAATTGGTATTCCCAGCAAAGATCAAGAACATTTATTTAAACCTTTTTATCGCGGTAGCAATGTCGATAATATTCAAGGAACGGGATTAGGATTAGCCATTGTCGGACGCTGTGTGGAAGCGCACAAAGGACAAATTTACCTAGAAAGTGAGGAAGGAAAAGGCACAAAGATCACGGTGATTTTACCGATTATTACCGACATTGAACACCTAAATTGAGATGAACAATAGGGTGGGATCACAATTTTTTTTCTGCTGCCCTCGCTGCCTATCTAGGGTCTGCTGAATAAATCTAAAAACCTTGTTGGGTAAGACTTTTAGACTTTTTGTCAATCAAAAAGTACCAGGCATGGGAGTGATCAGGGGGAAAATTCAGGTACTTTTTCC
>VYLL01000179.1_pt1 | contig 21765 bp, 26 predicted proteins | sample 5114301 | NCBI WGS metagenome assembly VYLL01 (sample SAMN12291809, study PRJNA351875) | freshwater metagenome | isolation source: freshwater lake | place: USA: Michigan, MSU2 Lake | collected 2011-08-16 | reverse complement strand
CCGAGGTCGACGCCGCGCTCGCGCGCCTGCTGCAGGGGCTGGAGGCCCGCGGCCTGCGCGAGCGGACGCATCTGGTCATCGTTGCCGACCACGGCATGGCCGCGACCGACCCGTCGCGCGTGGTCTGGCTCGACGACCTGGTCGACCCTGCGGCGCTGGACATCATCTACGCCGGCGCCGCAGCCTTCCTCGAGCCTGTGCCGGGCCGGGAAGCCGAGGTCGAGGCGGCGCTTGTCGACCGCCATCCCCACGCCGAGTGCTGGACCCGGTCCAGCATCCCCGCGCGGCTGGCACTGGGGCGCAATCCGCGCGTCTCGTCGATCGTGTGCGCCGCCGAGCCGGGCTGGCTTCTGGCGACCCGGGCGCGGCCGGTGACCCGGCCCGGCGGGGCCCATGGCTATGATCCGGCCGCTCCCGAGATGGCGGCCCTGTTCATCGCCCACGGCCCGGCCATCCGGCCCGGGACGGTGCTGCAGGAGCTCGACAGCGTCGACGTGCACCCGCTGCTCGGCCGGCTGCTCGGCATCGCTGTGTCGGCGGGCGACGGAAACCCCGGGGACACCCTGCCGGCCATGATTCCGTGACGGCGAGGCCTTGAAGACGCCGGAAAGCGTCGCAGATAGTCTGGCATGACCGTTCACCCGAGGATGTTGTCCGCCATGAAGACCAGCTCCGTCGCGCTCCTGCTCGCCCTGTCGTTGGCCGCCTGCGGCCAGGCAGGGGACACCAGCGCCCAGGACGGGGTCTTCGCCGGTGCGGAGCGGGTCGTGCCCGGCGACGCCCTGTCGATGAAGGCCAGCTTCGCCCCCGTGGTGCGCGAGGCGGCCCCCGCCGTGGTCAATATCTCGGCCCGCGGCGTGCAGCGCGTGCGCGACCCGTTCTGGGGCCTGCCTGCCGGCCAGCGACAGACCGCCTCGGTCGGCTCCGGCGTGATCGTGCGGCCCAACGGCGTGGTGGTGACCAACAACCACGTCATCCAGGGCATGAGCGAGATCCGCGTGATTCTGAATGACCGGCGCGAGTTCCCGGCCCGGGTGGTGCTGGCCGATGAGCGCTCGGACATCGCCGTGCTGCAGCTGCAGGGGGTCGACGAGGCCCTGCCGGTGCTGCGCATCGACGATCAGGAGGAGCAGCAGGTCGGCGATCTGGTGCTGGCCATCGGCAATCCGTTCGGGGTCGGCCAGACCGTGACCAACGGCATCATCTCGGCGCTCAACCGCACCGAGACGGGCATCTCGGACTCCGGCTCCTTCATCCAGACCGACGCCGCCATCAATCCGGGCAACTCCGGCGGGGCGCTGGTCGACATGGACGGCGACCTGATCGGCATCAACACCGCCATCTTCTCGCGCACCGGCACCTCGTCCGGCGTCGGCTTCGCCGTCCCCGCCACCATGGTGAAGCGGGTGGTCGACTCGGCCGTCGGCGGGGCCAGCGCCGTGATCCGGCCGTGGCTGGGGGTGCGCGGCGAAAGCCTGTCCGCGGACGCCGCCCGCAGCCTCGGTCTCGAGCGGCCGCAGGGGCTGGTGATCACCGACGTCTACAGCGGCGGTCCCGGCGACCGGGCCGGTCTCGAGACCGGCGACATCATCACCGCCGTCGACGGGGCCGAGGTCAATGACCAGGGCGGCCTGAACTTCCGCGTCGGCACCCGCGAGCCCGGCAGTGCGGTGGAGGTCACCGTGCTGCGCGACGGCCAGCCCCGTACCCTGCGCGCCCGTGTCGAGCGCCTGCCAGGCGAGGCCGATGTCGAGCGCGCCGTCACCCTCAGCCGCGGCGTCTTCGCCGGGGCGCGGGTGCTGGCCCTCAACCCGGCCCTGGCCGACAGCCTCGGCGGCAATCCCTTCGCCTCCGGCGTGATCGTGGCCGGGGTCGAGCGCGGCGGCTACGCCCAGCGCACGGGCCTGCGCGGCGGGGACATCATCCTTCTGCTGAACGGCCGCCAGGTCACCGCCGTCGACCAGCTGGCCGCCGTGCCGCCGGGCGCCGAGGTCACCATCGAGCGCCGCGGCCAGCGCCTGACGGGCGTGGTGCGGTGACGCCGCGCGAAAGTGCGTTGCGCCCGGGCGTGGGGTTCGCTATCGACACCGCCTGCCGGAGACGTGGCCGAGTGGCTGAAGGCAACGGTTTGCTAAATCGTCGTACCCTGTAAGGGGTACCGAGGGTTCGAATCCCTCCGTCTCCGCCAGACCGCCCTGTTCCCCGGTTTGCCGGCCGATGAGGCGCCAGACTTCGTATCCTTTGTGTCGATTCGCGCCAGCGGCCCATCGTGCGCTTTCGCGAGGGGGAGTTCGATGCCGGCGGTGCCCGGCACCTCGCAATGCTCCAGGTCCGGCCCGGAGGGCGGCGGCCGCGGTCAGGCGAGCGCCGGAAGGAGGCTAGGGCAAGGGTGGCGGACGTCGTCATGGGGGCTTGACCGGAACACCGCGGATGGCCCCGAGAGTCCTTTCGCCCGTGACAACTCGCCGAAGCCGGGCGACGGAGATGGCTGACCGTCGGCGTTACAGGTCAGCTGGACACCGATCTGAAGGTCAGGACCGATGAACCGACGAGCACATCTTCTGACCCTGGGCGTCTCCCTCCTGAGCCCACTGACGGGACGTCCTGCGCAAGCTGGACCTGCCCCGCCGCCGGCGTCGCAAGGCGCTGTTCCGCCGCTTCAATGGGTGACGCCGAGGGTCGAAGGCCCGGGCCTGTCCTTCCACACTTTCCGCAGCCGGGCCGCGGCGACGGAGGTCAGCTTCCACATCTACGCGCCGCCGGCCTACGCCGCGGACCGCGCCCTGCGTTTCCCGGTAGTCTACTGGCTGCACGGTTCCGGCGGCGGGTTTTCCGGCGTCGCCCGCTTGTCCGCGCTTGTCGATCAGGCCATCGCGGCGGGTCAGGTGCCCCCCTTTCTCATGGTCTTCGTCAACGGCCTGCGGATGGGGATGTATGTCGACTGGGCGAATGGCCGGGCCCCCCTCGAGACCATCATCGTCCACGAGCTCCGTCCGCACGTGGACGCGACCTGGCGGACCATCGCTTCCCGGGAGGGCCGCCTGCTCGACGGCTTCAGCATGGGTGGATACGGCGCGGCGAGATTCGGATTCCGGTATCCGGAACTGTTCCGCAACGTGTCGATGATGGGTGCCGGGCCGATGCAGGACACCCTCGAGCGAACGCCCCGCGCCAGCGGGGTCCGGGCCGAAGATCTGCTCCGGGACGTCTATGGCGGCAGCCAGGACCGTTTCCGGGAGGTCAGTCCGCGCCGCTATGCGGAACAGAACGCCGCCGCCCTTGCCCGTGGCTCGCGCCTGCGCCTTGTCATCGGAGACCGCGACGAGACCTTCGAGAACAACCGCGATTTCCACGACCACCTGGTCCGGCTGGGGATCCCCCACGACTGGATCGTCCTGCCGGGGGTCGGGCATGATCCGATCGCGGTGTTGACCGCCCTCGGCGACCGGCAGTGGGCCTTCTACCGGGACGCCTTCGCGGCGGAGGGCACCTGAGGCAACCTAAGCACCCGGTCAGATGAACGCCATTATCCCTGCGATCCGCATCAATCCCGCAGCCCCCGCTCAACAAGGAAGGCAACATGTTTATCGCGCGAGCCCTCTTGCTGCTGTTTTTCCTCGTCTTGCTGAGTCCCTCCGCCCGGGCCCAGGAGACGGGGGAAATCTCGTTCCTCGTTGAAGGGACCCCGAGACGTGCGCTGCTGGTCAATGGTCCTGGGCCAGGTCAGACGGCTCCCGTCGTCATCGTCCTGCATGGCGGCAATGCAAGTGCGGAGGCCCAGCAGGAGAGAACCGGTTTCGACAGGCTGGCCGTCGCTGAAGGCTTCACCGTCGTTTACGCGGAAGGAACCGAATGGGCTCCGGGACGACACGCATGGAACACAGGCTTCCTGATGCGCCGTCAGATCAGCCTGGCGAACGACATTGCCTACCTGGACACGCTGATCGATCTCCTGATCCGGGATCATGGTGCCGATCCCCGCAGGGTGTTCATGACCGGGGGATCCAACGGGGCCATGATGACCCTCGTCTATGCAACCCAACGTGCCGAACGCCTTGCGGCCATAGCGCCCGTGGTCGGTGCCATGTTCAGCTTCGACGTCCAACCCGGCGTGCCTCTGCCGATCATGCTCATCAATGGCGGGCAGGATAATGAGGTGCCGATCGAGGGCGGCTTCAGCAGAAATGCGCTGGTTTCACGCGCGCAGTCAGCGCCTTACAGGCCATTGGCGGACACGGTCCAGTTCTGGGTCACCGCCAACCGCTCGCAAACGCCACCGGTCATCACCACAACGGGATCCGTAACGACCTCCGTCTACGGGTCGACGCCGGATGGGGCCGTGACAATCTCGGTAATCGACCAGAGGGGGGGGCATGGTTGGCCGGGCACAGGTCCGGTTCGCGAGGGCAACGTCCCTATTCAGTCCTTCGACGGGGCCGAGCTGGTCTGGCAGTTCTTCCGAACCCAGTCCCGTGTGCCTTAGGCAGATACCCGGGATCATGGCCCGGGCGCGGAACGTTTGGTCCAGAATGACTGACGCTGAAGGGGGCGCCGTCATGAGCTCCCTTCCACCTTCGCCCGCCCCGCGCCGCACGGGTCAGGTGCGCCATTTCAGGGTCTGGGCTTCCACCGGGTTGATGAAGGGGCCGCCGTCGCGCTCGGCGCGGGCGAGGACCGCCCTGGCGGCGAAGTAGAAGGCCGACGACTTGTCCGGGTCGCCGGCGAACACCAGCGGCAGGTGGGGCGAGCGGCCCCGCAGCCGCCGGAGGATGCCCACGTCCTGAGGCAGGAACACCCGCCCCACGTCTGCCGGCGCGTTCGCGACGTCGAAACTCCTGGCCGACGCAGCGGGCGGGACAGGGGCCAATCCCGGGTCTGCGACCTTCAGCCGGCGTCAGAACCGGGGCTGGCGTCGTCCGGGCCGGGCTCGCGATGGTGGCCGGCGTGCTGAAGGGACCGGTGCGCGAGTCAGGCTGAGCGGCGTCAGGTTGCAGCCTCGGCCACAGGCCGCGGCCGGCGCGCGGCCGGGACAAGGCTGGCCGCCAGCCCGGCGAGGAAGACGAGATAAACGACGTAAAGGGCCCCGATGTATCCGCGCGCGAAGAGGGTCGGATCCAGCGCCTTGGCGATATGCAGAAGCGTCGTGAGGGCCATGGCCCCCCAGGTGATCTGCAGCCAGAGGTCCCGCTCCCGCAAGAGGACCGAGGTGATGAGGGCCAGCAGCAAGAGGTCGACGCCGAGGATGGCCCACTGGGGGTTCTTGAAGTCGACGCGGTTCTCGACGAGAGGGGATGCGACATAGGCGAGCAGGCTGGCGATGGCCACTTGCCTGGCACCGGGGGCGGGCCTGAGGAAGACGCAGACGGTCACTAGCAGCGTCAGAACGTGGGTTACATTCTGGATGGGCGTCTCGAACATCTGCGCCTCCCTGGTCCTTCAGGAAGCTGATCGGCGGTCAGGCCACGAGCGTCAACAGGTCCTGGCCGGTGGTGCGCTGCGGCGGATTTTCCGGCGGCTTGCTGACCCCGGCCCCGTGCAGCTGCGCCGGCACGACCCCGAGGCTGGACGCCTCGTGTGCCAGGGAGGCATGGGCCGCCATGGCGTGACTACGGGCCTGGCCGAGCGCCTCGACGCTACGGCTGATGGCGGCGACCGCGTCGTGGCCGAGCACGGCCGAATAGCCATGCTCACGGCGCAGCTGGCTGATCCGGGCGATCATCAGGGCCGCCTCCTCGAGGGCCGAGTCGAGCGCGGCCTCGGTGCGGAACAGGTGCGAGGCAACAGTCTGGGCGATGTCCTTGCGGCGCATGGGAGCTCCTTTCCGCACGATGGCGGATTTGAAGGGGTGGGGGTACGGGGGAAAATCAGCGAGCGCGAAGGCGCTCGTCGATGGACTGAACCACATGTCCGATCTGCAGGGCGGCGGCGAGGCCGCCTCCCAGCAACAGGCCGATCAGACACATCAGCGCAAGACCGCGGATCAGCTGACCAAGGCTGGTGCGCGGGGAGACATCCCGAGCAGCCACGGCCAGTCGTTGGGGGGCCGATCGTTCTCGGGCAGCAACACGAGCGCGATGCAGATGATCTCGCGCAACAAATCGAGCCGCGAGAGAAACGGGCTCATCGCCCGGGTGACCTCCAGCAGATGCGAGATGGCCTGGCGTTGCTCCGGCGTTTCCGCCAGTGCCTCGAAAATCATTTCCAGGTCGTCCCACGTCGCCGGGGGCAGGGGATCGAAAGGATTCTGCATCGTCGTCTCCGTGTCGATCGGAGGATGTGACGGCGCGCCCGGTGGGGGCGACGGGGAGCGGCTCCCCTTCGTAATCCCTGCGAAGGTCAGGACGGATCAGCCGCGCGGCTTCCAGCCGGGATGACAGCTCCAGCTTCCGCAAGGCGTTCTCGATGTGCTTGTCGACGGCGCGCGGGCCAACGCCGAGACGGCGGGCGATTTCCTTGGACCGCTCGAGCCGGGCGACGGCTTCGAGGCACTCCCGCTCGCGCGGGGTCAGGCGTGACAGGTCAGGCGGGGTCGACACGGCGGCGCAGCGGAGCGGCCCCGAGACATTCCGCCACGTCGATCAGCGTCTGACGCCGCCGCGGATCGACGATCCGGCCAAAGGCCAGCAGCAGGCGCGACTGCCCATCATCATCACCCTCCGGACCTCCGGTGACGCCGTCGCCGGAGGGGGAGGGAAGACCGGTCAGCAGACTGGCCGGGGACACGCCCAGCCGGTCGGCGATCAACCAGAGCTTGGAGGCGGAGATGCGGTTGGAGCCGCGCTCGTACTTCTGCACCTGCTGGAAGGTGACGCCGATGGCGTCCGCGAGCTGGGTCTGGGTCAGGCCAAGCTGAAGCCTCAGCTCCCGCACCCGGCGTCCCACCAGCGCGTCGATTTCTTCTTCGGTTGCCGCCATAGTGTCCTCCAAACCTCAGCATAAACCCGGGAAACGCTGGCATGGCAAGGCGAAGCCGTGATCCAACCTGAACGATGGGGTTCACATTACCGGATCGCAACCTTTCCAGCGGGACCCGGCTCGCCGATGCGCCTGCTTCAGGCGTCCGGGGGGCGGGATGGGACGCAAGGTTCTGGCGAGAGCGGGCTCCGCGGTGCTGTGTTGGGCGAGGGAGCAGGGCACGCCCGCCGTCGGTGAGAAGATCTCGCCGCAGCCGCTGCAGTTCAGCCATCGTGAGCTGGCCAAAGGGCTGGATGTCTACGCCATGCCCGATGCGACTGCTCGGCGGCGGGGGCCACCAGACGATCGGGGCGCAGGCCGTCAGCCGCCCTCCGCCTCGCCCTCCGCCTCACCGGTCTCGCCGCCGGCGATGGCGGCGATCTGGGTTTCCAGCGCCGCGCGGGCCTCCGGCGAGCAGTTGCGGGCGGCGGTGACCGGGGCCTGACTGGCCGGGGTGCCCGTCACCAGCAGATCTTCGACGAGGCTGGAGGCAGCCGCACGGACCGGGGCCTCCTCGATGCCGCTGACCGCCGCCTGGGCGAGGCGGGTGGCGTCCACGTCCTGCCAGCCGCAGGTCAGGGCGGCCTGCTTCAGCGTCTGGGCCGCCCGGATGCCCCGGACGATCTCGGGGTTGCTCGCCTCCAGCGCAGCGAGGGCGGCGTTCTGGCCGGCCTTGGCCAGATCGACCTCGCCACATCCGGCGAGGATCGCCGCGAGGGCGCAGGGGACAATCACGGCCATACGTCGCATCTGGGTCGCTCCTTCATTCCAGGATGATCCTAGCTTGGCGGCACAGGGCGACGAAAGCGCGGCAGACTGCCGCCCGTGGCGCTGTGCATACCCATGTTCCATGTGGAACAAAGCAGCAACTCAGCGCCGCTTGCCCTTGCGCACGCCCTTGAGCCCACCCAGCGGCCTGCCGCCCGTGCGCGACGAGGGCTTGGGCCCGCCGGGGCGACCGGCACCGCGTCCGCGCAGACCCAGCCGCGGGACGGGGGCGTTGGGGTCCCGCGGGTCGGGCTCGGACAGCATCTCGAACAGCAGACCGCCGGTGACCGGGGTCGCCTCGCGCAGCCGCACCTCCACCGCCTTGCCCAGCATCCACCGCCGGCCGGTGCGCTCGCCGACGAGAGCATGCGCGCGGTCGTCGTGGGTGAAGTACTCGTCGCCGAGGCTGGAGACCGGCACAAGCCCGTCCGCGCCGGTCTCGGTCAGGCGGATGAACAGGCCGAAGCGGGTCACGCCGGTGATGCGGCCGGGGAAGACCCCGCCGACCCGGTCCGACAGAAAGGCGGCCATGTAGCGGTCCATGGCGTCCCGCTCGGCGGCCATGGAGCGGCGCTCGGTCTCGGTCACGGTCTCGGCGATGGTCGGCAGCTCGGCGATCTCCCGATCTGTCAGCCCGTCCGACCCGAGTTTCAGCGCCCGGATCAGGCCGCGGTGCACGATCAGGTCGGAGTAGCGGCGGATTGGCGAGGTGAAGTGGGCGTAGCGGTCGAGGTTGAGGCCGAAGTGGCCGATATTCTCCGGGCTGTAGATGGCCTGCATCTGGCTGCGCAGCACCACCTCGTTGACGACGTCCGCGTGCGGAGTCTCACGCATCTCCTCCAGCAGCCGGTTGAACCGCCTTGTCGTCGCCGGCTCGCCCTTGGTCCAGGGCTTGCCGAGGGTCTGGAGGAAGTCCGCAAGGTTGAAGATCTTCTCCTGGCTCGGTGCCTCGTGGACCCGGTAGATCAGCGGCGTGCGCGCCTGCTCCAGCGTCTCGGCCGCAGCCACATTGGCCTGGATCATCATTTCCTCGATCAGACGGTGGGCCTCAAGACTGGCGCGGGGCGCGATGGAGGCGATACCGCCGTCGGGAGCCATGGTCACGCGCCGCTCGGGGCTGACGATGGCCAGCGGGGCGCGCCGCTCACGGCCCTTCAGCATGGCGGCGTAGGCATTCCAGAGCGGATAGAGAATGCTGTTCATGATCGGGCCGGTGACGTCGTCCGGCTGGCCGTCGATGGCGGCCTGGGCCTGTTCATAGGCCAGCTTGGCGTGGCTGCGCATGAGACCGCGGACGAAGCGGTGCGAAAGCTTGCGGCCGTCCTTGCTGAACACCATCCGAACCGCCAGACAGGCGCGGCTTTCTCCGGCCTTGAGGCTACACAGGCCGTTGGAGAGCACCTCCGGCAGCATCGGCTCGACGCGGTCGGGGAAGTAGGTGGAGTTGCCCTTGGCCCGGGCCTCGCGGTCAAGCGCCGTGCCGGGGCGGACGTAGGCGGCGACGTCGGCGATGGCGACCCAGACGATCCAGCCCCCGGCGTTGTCGGCGCTCTCGTCCCGCTCGGCATAGACCGCGTCGTCGTGGTCGCGGGCGTCGGCCGGATCGATGGTGATGAAGGGCACCTGCCGCAGGTCCTCGCGCCCCTTCAGGGTCGGCAGGGCCTGGTCCTCCGCCTCGCGCTCGACGCTGTCCGAGAAGCCGGTCGGCACCCCGTGGGTATGGATGGCGATCAGGGAGGCGGCGCGCGCATCGTCCTCGCGCCCGATCGTCTCCAGCACCTTGCCGCGCTGCGGGCCGTAGCGGTGCTCGCCAAGCTCGGGCGTCGCCAGCACGAGGTCGCCGTCGCGCAAGGTCTCGGCGAAGGCCTGCGGGATGATCAGGACGTCCTTGGACCGGCGGTCAACCGGCTCGATGCGGGTCTCACGCGTGGCCTTGCGCACCACGCCCAGCATGCGGCCCGGACCGCCGCTGTCGAGTTGCTTGATAAGTCGGGCTTCCCAGCCCTCGCCGGCCCGGGCGAACTTGACCAGCAGCCGGTCGCCGACGCCGGGGGCCGGGCCACGATCAGCCTTGCGTTCAGGCACGAGCACCGCCTTCGGCGCATCCTCGCCGCCCTTGACCAGCTGGACGTAGAGCTCGCCATCGGCGTCGCGGTCGACCACATCGGCGACGCCGACCGGGGGCAGATCACCGGCCTTGACGAAGCCGCGGCGGCCCCGCCGGCCTAACTGGCCCTCGTCCTCGAGCTCTTTCAGCATCTCGCGCAGCATGCGCCGTTCGACGCCCTTGAGGCCGAAGGCACGGGCGATGTCGGCCTTGCCCTGTTCACCGGCCTCCGCGAGATAGCGGACAAGGGTTTCCCGGTCGGGCAGACCGGCGGCGGGACGGCGGGGCGGGCGGGACATGTACCCTGATACCGCGAGAATCGGCCAGCGGGTTGAACTTTGCGTTCCGGCCGCCAGGTGGAGCGGAGCGGGGCCCTTAGGTCTGCCGATCCTGACGGTGCGCCGCGCCAGCGGGGTCGAATGTTGCGTCGCTTGACCTGACGCGGGCGCACGGCGAGCTTGCCGCCCGAACCCGACTCCCGGAGTGCGACATGTCGCTGGCCTCATCGCCCGTTCTCACCGGCCCCAGCGGCTCGCTGCTGGACCTGATCGGCAATACGCCGATGGTCGAGGTGACGCGGCTCGACACCGGCCCGTGCCGCTTGTTCCTCAAGCTGGAGGCTCAGAATCCGGGCGGCTCGATCAAGGACCGGATCGCCCTTTCGATGATCGCCGCGGCGGAGCGCGAGGGCTGGCTGAAACCGGGGGGGACAATCGTCGAGGCGACGGCGGGGAACACCGGTCTTGCCCTGACGCTGGTCGGCCAGGCCAAGGGCTACAGGGTGCTGCTGGTCATCCCCGACAAGATGTCGCGCGAGAAGATCCAGCACCTGCGGGCCATGGGCGCGGATGTGCGGTTGACCCGCTCGGATGTGCCGCACGGCCATGCGGACTACTACACCGACATGGCCGAACGGCTGGCGCAGCAGATTCCCGGCGGCTTTTACGTCAACCAGTTCGCCAATGCGGCCAACACCGAAGCTCATGTGCGCACCACCGGCCCGGAGATCTGGGACCAGATGGACGGTCAGGTGGACGCCTTCGTTGCCGGCATCGGCTCGGGCGGCACCATCACCGGCGTGGGTCGCTTCCTGAAGGACAAGGGTTCGAAGGCGCAGATCATCCTCGCGGACCCGGTCGGCTCGACCCTGGCGGGCATCGTCAACGAGGGCGTCCCGGGGCCGGAAGGCAGCTACACGGTCGAGGGCATCGGCCAGAACTTCGTCCCGGACACCGCCGACATGAGCCTTATCGACAGGGCCTATTCGATCCCGGACGCCGAGGCCGTGGCGACCGTGCGCGAGCTGCTGCTGAAGGAAGGCATCCTCGCCGGCTCGTCGTCCGGCACCCTGATCGCCGCCGCCCTGCGCTGGTGCCGGGAACAGACCGAGCCGAAGCGCTGCGTCACCTTCGTCTGCGATACCGGGGCCAAGTACCTGTCCAAGGTCTACAATGATGCCTGGCTGGCGGATCAGGGGCTGGCCGAGCGCGAGTTGCACGGCGACCTGTCAGACCTGATCACCCGCCGCCCGGACCGGGGCGAGGTGGTCTCGGTTGGTCCCGACGACACGCTCGATACAGCCTTCAAGCGCATGCGCGGGGCCGACGTCAGCCAGCTGCCCGTGCTGCAGGACGGGCGTCTGGTGGGCATCCTCGACGAGAGCGACATCGTCCACGTCATGAACACCGACGAGATCACCCGCGCGGCGCGGTTCAGGAAGCTCGTCGGCGAGGTCATGACCCGCGACCTCGACACGGTGCAGGTCAGCGAGCCGCTCGACGCCCTGATCCCGCTGTTCGACCGTGACCGGGTGGCCATCGTGCTGGACGGGGAGCGCTTTGTCGGCCTGATCACCCGCACCGATCTGATCAACCATCTGAGCCTGAACCGGTGATCCGATGACCAGGCTCAATAATCGCCCGGGCTTCTCCACCCGCGCCATCCACGCCGGCCAGCGCCCCGATCCCACGACCGGGGCCGTGATGACGCCGATCTACGCCACCTCGACCTACGCCCAGGAGAGCCCGGGCGTGAACAAGGGCTATGAGTACGCCCGCAGCAAGAACCCTACGCGGGAGGCATTCGAGGCTTGCCTCGCCGACCTTGAGGGCGGGGTGCAGGGCTTCGGCTTCGCCTCCGGCATGGCGGCGACCTCCACCGCGCTCGAGCTGCTCGACGCCGGCGACCACATCGTTACCGGCGACGATCTCTACGGCGGGTCCTGGCGGCTGTTCGAGCGGGTGCGGCGGCGCTCGATGGGGCTCGATTTCGCCTATGTCGACCTGAGCGACCTGACGGCGGTCGAGGCGGCGATCACGCCGAGCACCCGCATGCTGTGGGTCGAGACCCCGACCAATCCGCTGATGAAGCTGGCGGATGTCGCCGCCCTGTCGGGGCTGGCGAAGGCGAAGGGGCTGCTGCTGGTGGTCGACAACACCTTCGCCACGCCCTTCTGCCAGCAGCCTCTCGCGCTGGGCGCGCACATCGTCATGCACTCGGCCACCAAGTATCTGAACGGCCACTCGGACATCATCGGCGGGGCGCTGGTGACCGGCGATGCAGAGCTCGCGACCCGCATCAAGTTCCTGCAGAATTCGGTCGGCGGGGTCATGGGGCCGTTCGACGCCTTCCTCGCCAATCGCGGGCTGAAGACCCTGGGCCTGCGCATGAAGGCCCACTGTGAGAACGCCCTCACCGTGGCGCGCTGGCTGGAGGATCGCGCCGGGGTGGACGAGGTGATCTATCCGGGCCTGATCTCCCACCCGCAGCATGACCTCGCGGCGCGACAGATGGCGGGCGGCTTCGGCGGCATGGTCAGTCTGCGGCTGGAGGGCGACCTCGAGCGCACAACACGCGTGCTGGAGCGCGTCGAGGTCTTCACCCTGGCGGAGTCGCTCGGCGGCGTGGAGAGCCTGGTCAACCACCCCGCCATCATGACCCATGCGTCGCTGCCGAAGGAGGTGCGCGAGGCCGGCGGCATCGGCGACACCCTGATCCGGCTATCGGTCGGCGTCGAGGAGGTCGAGGATCTGATCGCGGATCTGGATCAGGCGCTGGGCTGACGCGGGCCGAACCGGCCCGCGAGCCGCAGGCACCGGTCTCAGGCGCGCGCGGGCAGGGCGGTCTGGTGGCCGGTGACCGGCTGCAGTTTCTTCCTGGCCGGGGCTCGCTTGGGCGCGGCCTTTTCCGGCTTGGGCAGGGCCGCCCGGCGCGCCACCTCGCTGTCGATCACCGGCAGGATGTCGCTGGCGGCCATGACCCTGTTGGAGTCGCCGCTCTCGACGAGGCGCGAGGCGTTGGCCCGCAGCGTGGCCAGGTCGGCGTCGGACATGGCGGGGATCATCTCGGCAAGCGGTGTCATGGCGTATCCTCGGGTCGGCAGGGGCGTCAGGGCCGGCGCGCGAGTCGCCAGCCCTTCAGCTGGTTCATAGCGATTTCGACCACCACCCGGTCGCCGATCAGGGGCACGCCCGTGGACGGCCCGCGCATCGGGAGGGAGGTGATCACATGGCCGTTGTCGAGGCGAACCTTGCGGTCGCCGCGGGGCAGCAGCGCGACGACCTCGCCGTCAAAGGCGATGCCGCTGCAGGTCGCCAAGGCGTCCTACTCCGCCGCCTGGAGACGGCCGGCGGATTCCTTGCCCGAGCGGGCGTCGCGTTCGACCTCGTAGGAGATCTTCTGGCCTTCGTTCAGCGTGCCGAGGCTCGAGGCCTCGAGGGCCGAGGCATGGACGAACACGTCCTTGCCGCCGTTATCGGGCTGCACGAAGCCATAGCCCTTGGTGGAATTGTACCATTTCACAATGCCGGTCGCCATTTCAGGACCTCCGTCTGGCGTTGACCGCAGGGAGGACTCCCTGGTCGGCCTGTCGGGTCTGAACGGATCGGCTGTTGGACCTCGGTGCGTGATGCAAAGGGAGCAGCGGCGTGACGCAGAGAGTTCGACGGGGTAGAAATGGGGACCGGGGCGACCCGGCGCAAGGCGTCGTTGTGGCGAAAGGTCGCGAGGGGGCCTTGGCCGACCCCCTCGCGCGCCAGGACCTTAACGTGGGATCGACACGGCGTTGGTGACGTGGATCACGCCGTTGGACATGAACAGGTCGGCCTGGACCACGGTGGCCTTGCCGCCGTTCTCGTCGGTCAGGATGACGTTGCCGCCTTCCAGCGAGGCGACCAGGGTGTCGCCCGAGACGGTCGTAACCTCGGCGCGGCCGCCGCCGGCCTGGATCGCCGCCAGCACGTCTGCGGCGGCCAGACGGCCGGACACCACGTGATAGGTCAGCACCTTGGTCAACGCCCCGCGATTGGCAGGCTGCAGCAGGGTCTCGACGGTGCCCGACGGCAGGGCGGCGAAGGCGTCGTTGGTCGGGGCGAAGACCGTGAACGGGCCCGGGCTGGCCAGGGTCTCGACGAGGCCCGCCGCCTGCACGGCAGCGACAAGGGTCGTGTGGGCCGGCGAGGCCACGGCACCCTCGACGATGTTGCTGCGCGGGGTGCCATAGTTCTGGGCGCTAGCGGCCCCGGCGGCGGCGAGGCTGGCGGCGAGGGCGAGGGCGGCGAGGCGATGCTGCATGGGGAAGTCTCCTTCGACGACCGTCGGATCGCGGTCGGCGGAGAAACGCGGCGCGACCCCGCCCGGATGCGGTCTGCGGCGAGTGGCCGCAGGTTCAGAAGCCGGAGATGACGGACAACACCAGCGCCGGGTCGCCATCCTCGCCCGCCCGGTCTGTCTCGACCAGGCGAAGGTCGAGCTCAAGACGGTCGGTTGCGGCGTAGATCGCACCGAGGCTGGCCCCGCTGTAGTCGTCGGCGTCGTCCTCGTAGTCCCGGGTCCCGACCTGGGCGTCCAGCGTCCAGCGCGGCGCGACGTCCCAGCGCAGGCGCACCTCGAAATAGACCCAGGCCCCGGTCGATCCGGCCCCGTCGGGCGACTGTTGCAGGCGGAGGCGGCCCTCGAACGGCCCGATGGCGCGCTCGCCATCGGCGGTGAACTCCCAGGCCTCGGTGTCGGTGCCGGGGACCGCCCCGACGCGCACCTTGCGGGCCGCGGAAAGGTCGAAGTCGGCGCCGAAGGCCCGGGGACGCCAGCCGGCGGCGAAGGTGACTTCCGCGTCCGACCCGCTGGAGTCGCGGATCGTCTCGGCCTCGCCTTCGACATACCAGGCCCCTTCCGGCGTGACGGCGTAGACGCCGGCGAGGGCCGCCGGGTCGCCGCCGCTCTTGGACGCGAACTTGGAGCGGTTGTCGGTGGCGACCCCGACCTCGCCGCCCATGGTCCCAACCCATCGGTCGCGCCAGCTGTCCGCCCGGGACTGGGCTGCGGCCGGGCTTGCGCCGACAAGGACGATCAGGGCCGCGACGGCCGCAGACAGGATACGCATGGACACCTCGGCTCCGCAGGGCCGACGAATCTAGGCGACCAGAGATGCCTTCGCAAATCGATCCGTCGCCTGACGGTATTCCGATATCAACCGGCTGACGAGTTCGCCCGCCGGGACGACGTCATGGATGGTCCCGGCACCCTGGCCGGCCGACCAGACGGTCTTCCAGGCCTTGGCCTCCTCGCCCATGTCGAGCTTGTGCTCGGGCAGGGTCTTGGGATCGATACCGTTGGCTTCCAGCGACTTGATCATGAAGTTGGCCGGGATGCCCGAGACTGCCGGGGTATGGACGATGTCGGTCGCGCCGGAGTCGATGATCATGGCCTTGTAGGCCTCCGGGGCCATGGCCTCGGTGGTGTTGATGAAGCGGGTGCCCATGTAGGCGAAATCGGCGCCCATCATCAGGGCCCCGGCCACGTCCTGGCCGGTCGACAGGCAGCCCGACAGGATGATCGTGCCGCTGAAGAACTGGCGCACCTCGTTGATAAGCGCGAAGGGGTTGATGATGCCGGCATGACCGCCGGCGCCGTTGGCAACCAGGATCAGCCCGTCGACGCCGCTCTCGGCCGCCTTGCGGGCGTGGCGGACATTGGCGATGTCGTGGAAAACTACCCCGCCGTAGCCGTGCACGGCATCGACCACGTCGCGCACCGCCCCCAGCGAGGTGATGATCAGCGGCACCTTCTCCTCGACCGAGACCATCATGTCGGCCATCAGCCGCGGGTTGGTCGGATGGACGATGTGGTTGACGCCGAAGGCCGCCGCATTGGGGGTCAGCCGGCCCTTGATCTCCTGCAGCCAGTCCCGATAGCCCTCGGTGGTGCGCTGGTTCAGCGACGGGAAGGTGCCGATGACCCCGGCGTTGCAGGTCTCGACCACCAGGTCGGGGCCCGACACCAGGAACATGGGGGCGGCGATCACGGGCAGCTTCAGGCCCTTTTGCAGCGAGGCGGGAATGGCCACAGGCGTCTCCTCCGTTGTCTTTGGCTACGCTTAGCGGGCTGACCGCGCGGAAGGCAACGGGGCGCGGCGCCATGACGGCCGCTTCCCTCTCCCTGTGGGAGAGGGCTTGAGCGCACGGCGGCGTCGCCGCCGTTCTTGCGCGAAAGGGTGAGGGTCGTCGGCGCGACGGCTCACGCCGACGGTGTCCGCGGACCCTCATCCGGCCCTTCGGGCCACCTTCTCCCACCGGGAGAAGGAACGTGCGCGCTTGTGGCCCGGCCAGCCCGCTGTTCCCCCCCGCCGCCGAAGCGACTACATCGCCGGCATGACCCACTATACCGACGGCCTGTCCCAGCTGGGGACCCAGACGGCCCAGCCGGCCGATCCCGCCAGCGCCGTACTGGAGCGCGTGCCGAACCCGCACCCGGACACCCTCTACCTGGCCCGCTTCACCGCGCCGGAGTTCACCAGCCTGTGCCCGGTCACCGGTCAGCCGGACTTCGCCCATCTGGTCATCGACTACGCCCCTGGCGACTGGCTGGTGGAGTCCAAGAGCCTCAAGCTCTACCTGACCAGCTTCCGCAACCACGGCGCCTTCCACGAGGACTGCACCGTGGCCATCGGCAAGCGGCTGGCGGAGCTGCTGGCGCCCAAATGGCTGCGCATCGGCGGCTACTGGTACCCGCGCGGCGGCATCCCCATCGACGTCTTCTGGCAGACCGGCCCGGCCCCGGAGGGCCTCTGGCTCCCCGACCAGGGCGTGCCGACCTATCGCGGGCGGGGGTAGGGCGGCTTCCCGGAACGGACTTTCCCGGGCATCAATGGCCATGCGCCATCCTGAGCTGATCATCTTTGACTACGACGGAGTGATCGCCGACAGCGAGCTGCTCAACAACGCGGCCTTTGCCGAGGTGCTCACGGCCTTCGGTCTGCCGACCACGACGGACGAAGCGATCGCGACCTACATGGGCAAGCGATGGCTCGATTGTCGCCCGCTCATCGAAGCGAAGCTGGGCCGCTCCTGTCCGGACGCGCTTGTCGAGGAGTGGACGCGCCTTTGCCGCCACCGTGCCGCTACGTCCCTGGCCCCAGTCATCGGTCTGCAGGACTTTCTGGCGGCGCGACGACAGCCCAGCTGCGTGGCGTCGTCGAGTCCGCCGGACTGGATTGAACTCGGGTTGGCGCGGTTCGGCCTGACCGGCCGGATGGGGCCCGTCTTCAGCGCCGCCGTCCATGTCACGCGCGGAAAACCTCATCCCGATCTGTTCCTGCACGCGGCGCAGGCCATGGGGGCCGCAGCCGGCCGAACAGTGGTGATCGAAGACAGTGCGAGCGGCGTCCTCGCTGGCGTGGCGGCCGGGATGCATGTCATCGGGTTCTGCGCCGGCGCCCATGTGCGGGACGGCCATGCCGAGGTCCTGTCCGCAGCTGGGGCGCACCGTATCGCCTTCTCGTTTGAGGAAGTGGCTGTGTTGATCGACTGACTGGGGTGCAGCGACGGGGAACATCAACGACCCTTCCCCCCGCGCGCCTCGCCGCCTACTGGCCCGCTTCACGGTGCCGGAGTTCACCAGCCTGTGCCCGGTCACCGGCCAGCCGGACTTCGCCCATCTGGTCATCGACTACGCCCCCGGCGACTGGCTGGTGGAGTCCAAGAGCCTCAAACTCTACCTGACAGCTTTTCGCAACCACGGTGCCTTCCACGAGGACTGCACCGTGGCCATCGGCAAGCGACTGGCCGAGCTGCTGGTGCCGAAGTGGCTTCGGATCGGCGGCTACTGGTACCCGCGCGGCGGCATCCCCATCGACGTCTTCTGGCAGACCGGCCCGGCCCCCGAGGGCCTCTGGCTGCCCGACCAGGGCGTGCCGACCTATCGCGGGCGGGGGTAGGGGCTACTCCGGCGCGGTCGGCGTGGTGATCCCGGCTTCCGCCTCGGTCCCGGCGAGGTCGCGGGCGATGACGCGGCCGATCGTGGAGAGGTTGGTGTCAGGGTTCGAGGCCATTTGGTCGGTGCGGTAGAGGGCCGAGAGGTAGGCGCGGTCCCAGGCGCTGAGGCCTGGCTCTGCGGCCGGGGCGTCGCGGAACAGGTTGAGGATCGAGGGCACCTCGGGTGCCGCCTCGGGGTCGATCTGGGCCAGGGCCACCATGGCGACATAGTCGCTGATCTGGCCAAAACTGGCGCGGTCCAGCGCCGAGCTCTCCAGCACGATGACCACTCGGGCGAGGACGGCGCGGGTCTCGTCGCGGATGAGGGAGGGCGTGACGATGTTGCCGTAGGGGTCAAGATCAGCGGGCGACCTGATTATGGGCTGCGCGGCCGAAAACGCTGGCTGACCGGGCAGACGCTGGATCGGCTGTCCGGTATCGGCATTGACGGCGAGACTCACATGCCACCAGCGGATGGGGCGGCCGGAGCTCTGAAAGACCTCAAGGGCCGCCGCGCCGAGGTCGGTCCCCGACAGGCCGAGGCGGAAGTCGTCCGGTCGGGTCTGGACGAGGTCGCGCGCCATGGCGTCGCCGTCGGCGGCCGCGACGATGAAGACGTCGGGCCGGCAGCCCGGGCGACTGGCCGGAACGCCCAGCTCCAGCGCCACAGCCGTGATGCGGTCGACCATGAGTTGCGCCAGATCGGGCCGCATGCCGATGACGCCGACGCACAGGAGTTCGTCCCATCTGGCGGCCTTGCGGCCCGGCGGCGGGGCGGCGAGGGCGCGGACGAAGGTCTGGGCTGTCGTCTGGAGGCGCTCGCCGACGACGACCACCTCCTCGACCTCGGTGGCGACGGGCGGCGGGTCCTGTGGCGCGGCGAGGGCGCCGAGGGCGAGAGACGTCACAAGCGCGAGGTGGGCCACGGTCACTCCCCGGATAGCTCGACACAGTGCTGCCGTGTCTGTGTTCAACTTCCTGTTACTTCGCGTCATGGGCGTGGACAGACGCGAATTAGGGGGCGGGCACTTTCGCAGGGATTGTGCGGCCTGCGCAGTCCTTGTTTGGAGGGAAGTTATGAGAAAGTTGATTCTCGCGCTTGCGATTGCAGGTGCTGGCTCTGCGGCCCCTGCGGCTGCTTCGGACCCGTACCAACATTGCCTGCTGAAGGCGAACTGTATCTGGGTTGGCACCCACTGGGTCTGTGGCGACCCAACTCTTTGATATGTTGTGTGTCGACTAAGATCAGGCCGACCTCATCAGCTGAGGTCGGCCGTCATCTATACGTTTCGGCTAATCCTCTTTCCCCCGCGTCGCCTGCCGCCTACTGGCTCGCGGCATGTCCCTTCGTTCGATTCCGACCGGTGCCGCGGCCGTGACTCCTCGTGGTCTCTGAGGCCTTGCGACTCTGTCTCCCTTGCGGAGACCCGAACCCCGCGCGACCGGCGAGGACCCAGGTGCTATGGCCGTCGCTCGACCTTGGCGGACAGGTCCGGGCGGGGGCGTTCCAGCAGAGGCTCGGCGGCGGTGCCCATGTGGATGAAACCGGCGATGCGCTCGCCCGCGCCGACACCGAACAGGGCCGCGGCGTCCGGGTCGTAGCTGTACCAGTCGGTGATCCAGCTGGCGGCGTGCCCACAGGCGTTGGCGGCGTGCTCGAGGTTCATGCAAACGGCCCCGGCGGACAGCTCCTGCTCCCAGACCGGCACCTTGTGCCCGGGGGTCGGCGAGGAGAGCACTAGCACGGTGACGGGGGGCGCGGTCAGCTTGGCGAGGACGGCGCGCGCCTTCCTCGGGTCGGGCTGGCGCTCGGCCAGCGGCTCCAGCTGTGCCGAGATGCCGGCGCGGCTCTCGCGGCCCAGCACCACGAAGCGCCAGGGGAACAGCTTGCCGTGGTCCGGGGTGCGCGCGCCCAGCGTCAGGATGGCCTCCAGCTCGGCCTCTGTGGGCCCCGGGTCGCCCAGCGCCTGGGCCGGGGCGGAGCGGCGGGTGGCCAGGCGGGTCTGCAGCTCGGGCGAGGCGACGGGCGGGGGGAGGGCGGTATCGGTCATGCCTCCTAGCTAGGCGTCGGCGGCGGCTTGCGCCATACCGGCCGGATGAGCGCAGATGAGGACGATCCGCAGCCAGGATGGGCCGAGGGGCTGGGCCCGTGGAGGCGCTGGCGCGACGGCGGTGGCGAGACCCTGTTCGAGAACCCTTGGCTGCAGCTGACGCGGCATGCGGCGACCGCCCCGACCGGGGCACCGGCGGACTATGTGGTGATGCGGCCGCGGAACCTCGCCGCCGGCGTGTTACCGCTGCACGACGACGGCACGGTAACGCTGGTGGGCCAGCACCGCTTCGCCACCATGCGCTACTCCTGGGAGATGCCCGAAGGGGGGGTGCCGCCGGGCGAGGATTCCTTGACGGGGGTGCAGCGCGAACTGGCCGAGGAGGCCGGGTTGACCGCCGCGCACTGGCGGCAGGTGCTGGAGCTGGAGCTGTCCAACTCGATCACCGACGAGCGCGCCCTGTGCTGGCTGGCCTGGGGCCTGTCGCCCGCCCCGATCGCGCCGGACCCGACCGAGGACCTGAGGATCGCGCGCGTGCCCTTCCGGTCGTTGATCGCCGAGATCGAGCGCGGGACCGTGCGCGATGTGATGACGGTGGCGACGGCGCTGAAGGCGCACCACATGGCGCGCGAGGGTCGTCTCCCCGCCTGGCTTTCCCACGGGATGCTGAGCCGGGTAGACTGAGGCCGACCGCAAGGAGCCGTCATGGCCAGACTGGAAGTGATCACGGCGCGCCGCGGCGTCTGGGGCGAGCTCTACGCCGCCGCCGAGGAGGCCGCCCGGCGCGAGCCTCAGCTCGGCTCCCTGCTGCACGCCACGGTGCTGTCGCACCGGGACCTGACCCATGCGCTGAGCTTCCAGATCGCGCGCAAGCTCGGCGACGCCGAGGTCGGGGCCATGAGCGTGCGCGAGACCTGCGAGGCTGCCTTCGCCGCCGACGCGGCCATCGTCGCCGCCGCCGAGGCCGACCTGCAGGCGGTGGCCGAGCGCGACCCGGCCATCAAGTCGCTGATCCAGCCCCTCCTCTACTTCAAGGGCTTTCAGGCCCTGCAGGCGCACCGGGTGGCGCACTGGCTGTGGGGCGAGGGGCGCGAGACCCTGGCCTTCCATTTTCAGAGCCGCATGTCCGAGCTGTTCCAGGTCGACATCCACCCGGCGGCGCGGGTCGGGTCGGGGGTGTTCCTCGACCACGGCACCGGCATCGTCATCGGCGAGACCGCGGTGGTGGGCGACGAGGTGTCGATGCTGCACGGCGTGACCCTCGGCGGGACCGGGGCCGAGCGCGGCGACCGCCACCCCAAGATCGGGCGGGGCGTGCTGTTGGGCGCGGGGGCCAAGGTGCTGGGCAACATCACGGTCGGCGACCACGCCAAGGTCGCCTCGGGCTCGGTGGTGCTGAAGCCGGTGCCGGCGGGCTGCACCGTCGCCGGCGTGCCCGCACGGCTGGTCAACTGTCCGACCGACGCCGCCCCGGCCCGCACGATGGACCACACGCTGGCCGACGTGGTCTACGACTTCGTCATCTAGGCTTCGTACTCAATAAGGGGATTCCTCGCGCCGTTTGTTCGTGATTCACTCTTCTTGGATCGGAGGTGGATCATGGGCCGACATCTATACTGGCTGAGCGATGCGGAGT
>VYLL01000177.1_pt1 | contig 21995 bp, 18 predicted proteins | sample 5114301 | NCBI WGS metagenome assembly VYLL01 (sample SAMN12291809, study PRJNA351875) | freshwater metagenome | isolation source: freshwater lake | place: USA: Michigan, MSU2 Lake | collected 2011-08-16 | reverse complement strand
GCACCTACGCTAGCCTCGTCTCCCGCGCGAAGGACTATATCGCTGCCGGGGACATCTTCCAGGTTGTGCTCGCGCAGCGCTTCACCCTGCCCTTCGAACTGCCGCCGTTCGATCTTTATCGCGCCCTGCGCCGGATCAACCCGTCGCCGTTCCTCTACCACCTCGACCTGCCCGGCTTTTCGCTGACCGGCTCCAGTCCCGAAATCCTCGTCCGCGTCCGCGGCGGCCCGGACGGCAAGGAGGTCACGATCCGCCCGATCGCGGGCACGCGTCCGCGCGGCAGGACGTCGGTCGAGGACGCGGCAAACCGCGAAAGCCTGCTCGCCGATCCCAAGGAGCGCGCCGAGCACCTCATGCTGCTCGACCTCGGGCGCAACGACGTGGGCCGCGTCGCGAGCAAGGGAAGCGTCGCGGTCACCGACAGCTATGCTGTCGAATTCTACAGCCATGTCATGCACATCGTCTCGAATGTTGTCGGACGTTTGGAGGAAGGCAAAGACGCGCTCGATGCGCTGTTCGCAGGGTTTCCGGCGGGCACGGTCAGCGGCGCGCCCAAGGTCCGCGCGTGCGAGATCATCGCCGAACTCGAACCCGAGACTCGCGGGGCCTATGCCGGCGGTGTCGGCTATTTCTCGCCCGACGGCAGCATGGATTCGTGCATCGTGCTCCGGACCGCGATCGTGAAGGACGGCGTCATGCACGTCCAGGCAGGTGCGGGGATCGTCGCTGACAGCGATCCGGCCTATGAGCAACGCGAGTGCGAAGCGAAGGCGGGCGCGCTGATCGCAGCGGCGCGCGAGGCGGTGCGGATTGCCGGCGAGGCGCGCTTCGGCCAATGACGGAGGGTTAGGATGCCCAAATTCCTGAAATGGCTCGGCATTGGCCTGCTCGCCGTCGCCATTGGCTTCGTTGTCGCATTCTGGACGCCCGACACCGAGCCCACCGCGATGCGCGCGAAATACGGCGGTCCGCCGTCGAAATTTTTGGCGCTCGAAAGCGGTCTCACGGTTCACCTGCGCGATGAGGGACCGCGCGATGCACAGGCGATCGTCCTGCTCCACGGCTCGAACGCGGATCTGCATACCTGGGAGGCCTGGACGCGCGAACTCGCAAAGAGCAATCGCGTGATCCGCTTCGACCAGATCGGCCACGGCCTGACAGGGCCCTCGCCGACACGCGATTATTCGACCGCAGCATTCGTCGCAGATGTCGACCGCGTCGCGGACAAGCTGGGTCTGAAAACATTCGTTCTTGGCGGCAGTTCGATGGGCGGCGGAATCGGCTGGGCCTATGCTGCCGCGCGTCCCGACCGGCTACGCGGCCTGATTCTGGTCGACGCGGGCGGCGCGCCGGTGGGCTCGACGGAGCGCGATCAGCAGCCGCTGGGGTTTCGCATCGCGCGTACACCCATTTTGCGCGACGCGGTGCTCAAGATCACGCCGCGCAGCCTGATCGAGCGGAGCCTTTCGCAATCGGTCAGCAACAAGGCGGTCGTGACCGAGGCCGCGGTCGACCGCTATTGGGAGTTGCTCCGTTACCCCGGCAACCGGCAGGCCACGCTCGACCGCTTTGCGCTGCAGCGTCCGCCCTCCGACGAGGCGCAGGTCCGCGCGATCCGGACGCCGACGCTCATCCTGTGGGGTGCCGAGGACAAGGTGCTCCCGGCCAGCGGCGCGCAATGGTTCGGCGAGCGGATCGCGGGGAGCCAGGTTATCGTCTACCCAGGCGTCGGCCACCTGCCGATGGAGGAGATTCCCGAAAAGAGTCTTGCCGACGTGCGCGCGTGGCTGGCGAAACTGCCGCCTTCACGATAGCTTCGCCGGCGTGGCAACGATCGCGGTCTATTCGCTCAAAGGGGGCGTCGGAAAGACGACACTCGCGGTCAACCTCGCGTGGAGCGCGGCAGTCCAGTCGTCGCGGCGCACGCTGCTGTGGGACCTCGACCCGCAGGCAGCGGCGAGCTGGCTGCTCGAGAGCGGCAAGGCACCCAAGACCGGCGCGCAAGCGGTCTTCGCCAAGGACGTCGAGCCCGAAAAGCTGATCGCGCCGACCGCGACGCCGGCGCTCGACCTGCTCCGCGCCGATACGTCGCTGCGCAGCCTCGATCAGTTCTTTTTTGAACTTGGTAAGCGCAAACGACTGTCGAGACTGCTGGAAAAACTCGATAAGACTTATGACCGGATCGTCCTCGACTGCCCGCCGGGACTGACCGAGACCAGCGAACAGGTGATGCGCGCAGCCGACCTCATCCTCGTGCCCGTCATCCCCTCCCCGCTTTCTCGCCGCGCGATGGACGAAGTCATCGCCTATCTCGCGCGCGAGCACGGCAAGCACGCACCCGTGCTGCCCGTGTACTCGATGGTCGACCGGCGGCGGCTGCTCCATCGCGAGGCGCTGACCGCGCATCCCGACTGGCCCGTGATTCCGATGGCGAGCGCCGTCGAGCAGATGACCGTCCGCCGCGCGCCCGTCGGCAGCTTTGCCGCTTCCTCCCCCGCCGGCGAGGCATTTTCGCGGCTGTGGACGGGCGTCGAACGCAAGCTCTTGCGCGTTCGGAGCCGATGAGCCGCCCGATTCCACCGCTCGATCCGGACCTGCTGCTGCGCGCCTATACCGTAGGCGTCTTCCCGATGGCCGACAGCCGCGATGCGCCTTCGGTCTATTGGGTCGAGCCCAAGACGCGCGCCATCCTGCCGCTCGATGGGTTCCACTTATCGCGCTCGCTCCGGAAGCGCCTGCTGTCGAACCGCTACCAGACGACCGCGAACCGCGATTTCGCGAGCGTCGTGCGGCGCTGCGCGGAGGCAGCGGCGGACCGCGCCGATACCTGGATCAATTCCCAGATCTACAACGCTGTGCTGACGCTACACCGACGTGGCCATGCGCATTCGATTGAGACGTGGGAAGACGGCATCCTCGTCGGCGGGCTCTATGGCATTTCGCTCGGCCGCGCGTTCTTCGGCGAATCGATGTTCAGCCGTGCCGACGACGCATCGAAGGTCGCGCTCGCGCACCTCGTCGCGCGACTGAGCATTGGCGGGTTCACGCTGCTCGACTGCCAGTTCATGACCGATCATCTCGCCTCGTTGGGCGCGGTGGAGATCAGCCGTGCAAGCTATACCGCGTTGCTCGACTCGGCGGTCTCGGGGGTGGTCTCCGGCGCGTCCTCGGACGCGGGCGACTTCGACGCGTTCGACCGTCTCGACCCGCCCGACCCGGGCTCGCTCGCGACGGTGACCGTGCCGGGACCGGTTTCGGCGTGGCGCATCGCGCAGGCCTTGGCCCAGACATCGTAGACCGGATGCTCAACGACGTTCAGCGACGGCGTCTCCTTGAACAGCCAGCCCGAAAAGACCTTGCGCCAGTTCGGCCCGGTCGTGTTCTTGACGATGACCTGCACAAACGCCCCGGTCAGCTTGTCGGCCTCCCAGTCGGCGGTCGTTTCGCACGCCTTGAGCTTGACGACCACGTCGCCGATACGCACGCCTTGTCCAGGCTTCAACTGAAGGTCGCGCGACAAGCCATTGCGTTTGTTGAGAATGCCTAAAGTCGCAACGCGATCTGCCATCGGTGTTTCGCCCGCTGCCGGCCGCGCTGATGCGGCCTCGCGCACCTGCGGCGATGCGGGCGTTGCCGGGGCCGGGTCGGCCGGACGCGAAAGGTTGCCGACCATCGGTGCGGCGACCGCGACGCTGATCGTCGCCAGCACGAGCCCGATGACCGTCGCGCGCTTCATGTCAGGGAATCCAGGCCTCGTAATCGCCGGTCGCCGCGGCGCGCTTGCCACCGGCTTCCATCGCTCCCGACGGGCGGTAGGCCGCGGGCGTACCGGTCAGATTGGGCAATGGCTCCTTCGCCCAGCGGCGGGGCGGTGGCAGGCTGGTGTCGGGCACGTCGTCGACCATGTGGTGGAGCCAGGCATGCCACTCCGGCGGCACCCGGCTCGCATCGTTTGCACCGTTGTACAGGACGAAACGTCGGGGAACGCCGTGCATATTGGCTTTGCCCTCATAATAGACGTTGCCCGCGGCGTCGTCACCGACATGCCGGTTGGACCGGATGCCGATCCTGTGCGTCAGCGACGCGCCATCCCACCACCTCGCCCAGCCGAGAAGCTTGCCGAAAATACCCATGCGGCGCGCTTAACCGTCTAGCGCCAGACCGTCTAGCGCTTGTCCGTCCACACCACCTTGTCGTCGGGGCGGATGCCGAGTTCGGCAGATCGCCCGCCCGGGATCTCGAGCACGGCGGCGACCGGCTCGTCCGACGCCACCGGAGTCAGCGAATGCGGCACGGTATTCTCGGCAATGTTCGCGATTGTCCCGTCGGCACGCACGAAAATCATGTCGAGCGGAATCAGCGTGTTCTTCATCCAGAAGCTCGCATAGCGCGGCGGGTTGAGCGGAAAGATCATGCCACGGTCGGGCGCGAGCCGCTCGCGGAACATCAACCCGCGCGACTGTTCCTCCGCGGTCCGTGCCACCTCCACCTTGAATGCGTGTCGTTTACCCTGGGATTCGATGGTCAGCGCGACCAGGGACGATTCGCTCGCCGCCTTCGCAGCACCCTCCGACGTTGTTCCGCATCCCGCGAGCGCAAGCATTGTCGCTGCCACCAGAATCCGCATCTTCAGCTCTGCTCCACCTCGACCACGAGGGGACCCTTGTCGCCCGCGGCGATCCGGACGCGCAACGGCTGATCGGGTTCGACATCGCCCATGCCGCACCGGCGAAGCGTTTCCATATGCAGGAAAATGTCCTGTTCGCCGTCGGGTCGGACGACGAAGCCATAGCCCTTCAACCGGTTGAACCACTTGACGAAAACCGGCTCCATCGGTCCCGCCCGCGCAATCAGCGCCTCGACCTCGCCGCGCGAGCGCCGGTCGCCCTGACGCACATCGGCGTCGGGGCCGGTTGCGGTCGCCAGGTCGATCGAGACGACCTCGACAGCCTGCCAGCCGCGCTTGGTCTCGACCGCCTCCGCGACGACGTGCGTGCCATCGGGCAACGTCCGGCGCCCGAAATCGCGCAGCAGTGAAAAGTGGATCAGGACGTCGCCGACCTCGGTCACCGCAAAGCCGAAACCGCGCGTGGAATCGAACCACTTCATCGAGCCCGAGGCGCGCACCGTTACCGGCACGCCACTTTCGGCTTCCACTTGTTCCGCTCCGCCCGACATGACGCTCAGCAACCTAAACCCCGCGCGCGAGCGCGCTTCGTACACATGCGTAACAATTTCAACGAGCGAATCCTAGATGTCGTCCGAGCCTGGATCGCAGATAAAGTGACGAATGACGTCGTAACCATGTCCGGCGCGGACCATTGTCGCCACCTGACGCGCCCGCTCGGCACGGTCAAGCGCGCGTTGCCCGAAAATGCCGAGTTTGCGACGACGTGCATAAGCTTCGGCAGCGGCAAGCGCCGCATCGTCGTCCGGGGTGTTCGCTGCGATCAGTTCGCGGTCGATGCCCGCCCCGTGCAATGCCTGCGCGACGCGCCGTCCGCCATAGCCGCGCCGCAGCAGCGAAGCGCTTCGGCCGACTGCGAACGCCGCATCGTCAACATAGCCCAATTCGACGCAGCGATCGGCAATCGCTTCGACCGGCGGCTCGCCCTCGCCGCCCCAGCCGCGCTCACGCAGCTTGCGCCGCAGATAGTCAATCAGGCGCGCGCGTGTCGTTGCGAACCGTCCGACATAGAACAACGCCAGCGCCTCGAGTGACGACGGATCGAGCAGCCGCGGGGGTCGGGGGGAGCGTGAAGATGGCACCGCGCCGTTTTTGTGCCACAGTCGAACCGGAATGAGAATGTTGCGTTCAAGTGACTCCATATACACTCGAAGACGGTCGCACAGGGAGCCGCACGGTTTGCACGACATCGCCGACGTTTCGACACTCAGCCTCGTGCCGACGCCCAGCGACGACGGTCGCGACCGCCGCTTTGCCGATTTCGCGACGCTGGGAGAGGCGCTCGATTTCGCGGCCGAGGGAACCCAGGGGCTCAATTTCCACGATCCGCGCGGTCGGCTTGCGCTGGCGTATCCCTACCGCACGCTGCGCGACGATGCCCGCAAGATGGCAATGCGACTTGTCGACTATGGCATCCGTCCCGGCGATCGTGTTGCGCTGATCGCGGAAACCGGGCCGGATTTCGCCGCGCTGTTCTTCGGCTGTGTGTTGATGGGCGGATGGCCGGTACCACTGCCGCTGCCGACCTCGTTCGGCGGGCGCGACGCGTTTGTCGACCAGCTCGCGGTGCAGATGAAGAGCGCCGAACCGGTGGTGCTCATTCACCCGGCCGAACTCGGCGCGATGGCGGGCGACGCCGCGCGCGCGGCGGGGCTGGTCGCACTCGACTGGGAAAGCTTCGCGCAGCGCCCCGCGCGCGACTTCGTGCCCCATGCCGCCGCGCCCGACGACATTGCCTATCTCCAATATTCGAGTGGCTCGACCCGCTTCCCGCACGGCGTGATCATCACGCACCGCGCGCTGCTCAACAACCTCGCTGCACACTCGCACGGCATGGAGGTCCGCCCCGGCGACCGCTGCGTGTCGTGGCTCCCCTGGTATCATGACATGGGGCTTGTCGGCTGCCTGCTCTCGCCGGTCGCGAACCAGGTATCGGCGGATTATCTGAAGACCGAGGATTTCGCGCGCCGTCCGCTCGCCTGGCTCGACCTGATCAGCCGCAATCCCGGCACGACGCTCAGCTATTCGCCGACCTTCGGGTACGACATCTGCGCACGGCGGATCTCTTCGCAGAGCCATGTCGCCGACCGGCTCGACCTGTCGCGCTGGCGCGTCGCGGGCAACGGGGCGGACATGATCCGGCCTGACGTCATGCAGGCATTCGTCGACGCCTTTGCGCCTGCCGGCTTCAAGGCGAGCGCATTCCTCCCGAGCTACGGCCTCGCCGAGGCGACGCTCGCCGTCTCGATCATGCCGCCCGGCGAAGGGATCCAGGTCGAACTCGTCGAGGAAGCCGATCTGTCGGGCGTCGATGCGCCATCCGGCCGCCCGGTCCGCTACCGTGCGATCGTGAACTGCGGCAAGCCGGCCCGCGACATGGAAGTCGAAATTCGCGACGAGGACGGCACCCCTGTTGCAGATGGCGTCGTGGGCAAGGTCTGGGCGTCGGGCCCGTCGATCATGTCGGGCTATTTCCGCGACGACGTGTCGACGGCGGCATGCCTCAAGGACGGCTGGCTCGACACCGGCGACATGGGCTATGTTTCGGAGGGCTATGTCTTTATCGTCGGCCGCGCGAAGGACATGATCATCGTCAACGGCAAGAATCACTGGCCGCAGGACATCGAATGGGCCGTCGAGCAGCTTCCCGGATTCAAACCCGGCGATATTGCGGCCTTTGCCATCACCACGCCCGGTGGCGAAGAGACGCCTGCCGTGCTCGTCCAGTGCCGTACCACCGACGAAGCCGAGCGGACGCGGTTGCACGACGCGATCCGCGAAAAGGTGCGTGGCATCACGGGCATCAATTGCGTCGTCGAACTTGTCCCGCCACGCACGTTGCCGCGCACATCGTCGGGCAAGCTCAGCCGTGCCAAGGCGCGCAATCTCTACCTTTCGGGCGAGATCCAGCCGTACGCGCTCGCAGCCTGATTTTCGTATGACTTCACGCACGGTTACCGAACGCTAAGACATTGCGCGGTATCGGGCGGGCGTGACCAGATCGACGCCCCCCCCATCGACCGATATTTCCGCGCAGATCGACTGGCTCGCTGTGCTGGGCCTGCGCGAACCGAAAGATCTCGAATGGGGGCGCGTGCGCGGCGCGCAGCTCAACGTCGCTCACGGTCTGGCGCCGGTTCGGACCTTCGTGTCGTTGCTGGGCATTGCGTGCGTGGTATTCGCGATGACCGGGCGCGCGCCCATGATCCTGACATATGGCTGGGCGATCGGCCTTGGCATCCTCGTTGCGCTCATCACCTATTCCAAGCTCAAGACCCGCGGCTTTGTGGTGCAGACGGCGACGCGTGCAGAACTCCAGGGCGAAACGCTTTGGTCCGCGCTGTCCGGCCTCGGCTGGGGGGCTGGCTTCATTCTGTTCGCGCCTTATGCCGATCCGGCGACGCTGCTTATCCTCTGGGCGCTGATGACCGCGCTGATGGCGGGGTCGGCCTTCGCATTGTCGTCGCTGCCGCTCGCCACGTCGGCGTTCCTGGCGTTCGTGGGCGGCTCGGTTGCGGCGGCCATGTATCTTCAGGGCTACAACGTCGTCGCCGGGATTGCCGTATTGTTCACCGGCGGCTTCATCGGCGCGTGCCTCATCGCGGGCCGCGATTTCGTGCTTCACGAAGCCGCCAGCCTGACGCTTGCGGAAAAGAACGAGGTCGTGTCGCTGCTGCTGCGCGAATTCGACGATTCGGGCGGCGACTGGATGTGGCAGACCGATGCATCGAAGTGCCTGACGCACGTCAGCCCGCGGTTCGCCTATGCGCTCGGGGTCGAGGTCGAAGCGCTCGAGACCAAGCCGCTGCTCCAGATTCTCGCGGGCGAGACCTGGGAAGCCGGCAATTTCTCGGCGGGGCTTCGCGAGCTCGCCGAAAAGCTCAAGCGGCGCGAGGCATTTTCCGACCTTATTCTGCCCGTCACCATCGGGACCGAGTCGCACTGGTGGGAATTGTCCGCCTCGCCGCGCTACGACGAACGCGGCAGTTTTCTGGGCTTTCGCGGCGTCGGGTCGGACGTCACGGCACAGCGGCGCAGCGCCGACAAGATCAACCACATGGCGCGCTTCGACACGCTGACCGGCCTGCCCAACCGCCTTCAGGTCACCGAGGCGCTTGGCGAGGCAATGGCGGAGGCAGAGCGCTGGCGCGGGCGCTGCGCGTTCATGATGATCGACCTGGACCGGTTTAAGGCGGTCAACGACACGCTGGGCCATCCGATCGGCGACCGGCTGCTCACGCGCGTTGCCGAGCGGCTGCAGAGCCTGATGGTCGACGGGAATACATGCGGACGCCTGGGCGGCGACGAATTTGCCGTTGTGGTCCGCGACGCGAGCGACTCGGCCAAGCTGCAGCGGCTCGCCAAGGCGATCATCGACACGCTGTCGAAGCCCTATGAGGTCGACCAGCACACGCTCTACATCGGCGCGTCGGTGGGCACCGCCGTCGGTCCGCGCGACGGGCGCTCGGTCGAGATGCTGATCCGCTCGGCCGACCTTGCGCTCTATCGCTCCAAAGACGAGGGCGGCGGGGCGCACAACGCCTATGAACCGCAGCTCCACGCGCATGCCGAGGAACGCCGCGTACTCGAGATTGCGCTGCGCAAGGCTCTGGAACGCAACGAATTTCATGTCCACTACCAGCCGGTCGTCAGCGCCGAAGGCGGCATCATCGAAGGGTTCGAGGCATTGGTCCGCTGGACCAACCCCGAACTCGGTTCGGTCAGCCCCGCGCGCTTCGTACCCGTCGCGGAAGAAGCGCGCCTGATCGGTCCGATCGGCGAATGGGTGCTGCGGACCGCGTGCGAAGAGGCCGCGCGCTGGCCCGACACGGTGCGCGTGGCGGTCAACGTATCGGCCGAACAGCTCCTAGATGCCAATTTCGTGACCGCAGTCGTGCAGGCGCTCGCGCACAGTCGCCTGTCCGCGCATCGGCTCGAGCTGGAAGTGACCGAAAGCGTCTTCATGCGCGAGGGGACGGGCGCTGTCGCCGTGCTCGAACAGCTGCTCAAGCTCGGCATCCGCCTGTCGCTCGACGACTTCGGCACGGGCTATTCGTCGCTCGGCTATCTGTCGAAAACCAAGTTCACGACGATCAAGATCGACCGCAGCTTCGTCCAGGCCGCATCGAAGAATGTGCCCGAAGCACTCGCGATCATCCGCGCGGTCGTCGCGATGGCCGACAGCCTGGGCATGGCGACGACGGCAGAAGGGGTCGAGAACGACACCGAATATCAGCTTGTCCGGCGGCTCGGCTGCCGCAAGGTCCAGGGCTATCTGTTCGGCCGCCCGATGCCCGCCGAAGACGCGCGCACCCTGTTCGAAGCGAGCAAACGCCAGGTTGCGTGAGCCGCATCAACTGTAAACTCTCGTTTGCTCGCCTTGCGTCAGTCGATTCTGGCGAATAGGGCGAGCGAAACAGGGGGTTGTCTTGCAATTACATTCTGTTGTCGCGGCGTCGGCGCTTGCGCTGGCATTGGCTGCCTGCGGTGGTGGCTCGTCCGGCGGGTCGACGGGCGGTGGCGGTACGCCGCCGGTTGCTACGCCGCCCACCGCGCCCCCCCCGCCTCCACCGCCCAGCTATCCACGCTTCGCCGAGCTTTCCGGTGATCAGACCTATCGAACTGCCTGTTCGGCATTTGAGTTCGGCAGCGTGCCGCCCGCGCCGCGGGTTGCGACAGGATTTGGTGGTGGCCTGAACGTTGCGTTCGCGTCCGGCGCCGCGACATATACCATTACCGGGGACGGCCTCACACCGCGGGTCTTCGGCCCCGCCGATATCGATCCCGCCGCGCCAGCCGGGTCGATCCGCTACCTCAAGACGGTTAACGGCGCCCCCGAGCGGTTTTCGATTCCGACGCCCAGTATCAGCGGTGTGCCGCTCGAGTACACACGTGCGGTCACGCTATCGGTGACACAGATCAGACCGCTTCAGTATCTGTGCGTCACCGGCGTGCCGACGCGGGTCGGCGACACCCCGGCGGGGTCGAATATCCCGTTCGCACGCGTCGGGTTCACCGGCACGGCCTATAGGCAGGAAGGCGGTTCGCAGCGCACCTATTCGCTTTCCACCAGCGTCGCGACTTTCGCGGCCAACCTCACGAACGGCACGGTCACCGTGATGATCGACCTTATTGGTGTCGAGCAAACGCCCGGCGGCCCCGTGGGCGGTCCGATCGCGATCGGAACGATCAACGCGACGCTCGACATCGATACATCGCAACCGACCTATTTTGGCCTGCTCAACCGCACGACAGGCACGACGCTGATCAGCGGGACGATGGGCGGCTGGTTCTTCGGACCTCAGGGCGCCGAAACGGGTGCCGCAATGTCGGCTGTCGTCGACGAACAAACGCGCCGCACGACGATAGTCGGCAATCTCGTCGGATTCCAGCGCTAGCAGCATTGCGCCGTCGTGTCGGCATGGATAATAGCGCGCGGGTCGCAGGGGTGTAGCTCAGCTGGTTAGAGCGTCGGTCTCCAAAACCGAAGGCCCTCGGTTCGAATCCGAGCTCCCCTGCCAAGCCGGAGCGGGCGGTTCGCCAGCGAAGCGGTCGACGGACTCCGCGAACGGCCGGCCAGCGTAGCGCAGCTACGACTGACGACGCGGCTTCGCCGCGGCGGCTTTAGTCGAAAAAGAAGAAGCTGGACCCCGGTCAAGCCCGGGATGACGGAGATCGCCCGTCGTCAGCGCAACGCCCCCGCCACCACCTTGTGCAGCTTCGACTGCAACGCATCGTTCGCAGCCAGAATCTCCTGCCGCTCGATCATCCGGTCGCCGCCGCGGAAGTCAGTGACGAACCCACCGGCCTCCCGGACCAGCAATATCCCCGCCGCGACATCCCAAGGCTCGAGCGCAGTCTCCCAGAACCCGTCGAACCGCCCTGCGGCGACCCATGCCAGATCGAGCGCCGCCGAACCGAAGCGCCTGACGCCCGCCACATCTGGCGCCACCGCGCCAAAGATGCGCGTCCATTGCGCAAGATCGCCGTGACCGAAATACGGAATGCCCGTCGCGATCACCGCGTCGGCCATGTCGCGCCTGGACGACACGCGCAGCCGCCGGTCCATCAGCCAGGCACCGCGCCCCTTTTCCGCCCAGAACGACTCGTCGGTCAGCGGCTGGTAGACCATCGCCGAGGTGATCTCGCGCTTGCCCGATGCCATCGGCTCCTCGACCGCGATCGAAATGGCGAAATGCGGCATGCCGTGGAGGAAGTTGGTCGTACCGTCGAGCGGATCGACGATGAAGCGCGGTTTCGACGGATCGCCCGCGCGCTCGCCGCCTTCCTCACCGAGGAACGCCCAGTCGGGCCGCGCGCGTCTCAGCTCGGCGTAAAGCGTCTCCTCGCACGCTTGGTCGGCCATCGAAACAAAGTCGGCGGGCCCCTTGCGGCTGACCTGTAAGTTTTGCACCTCGCCGAAGTCGCGGCGCAGCTTCGTCCCCGCCTTGCGCGCGGCACGGTCGATAATCGTCATAAGGCCGGAATGGGATGGCACTATTCGGCTCGCTTCACGTACGTCTGTTCATAAACGTCGACGACGATGCGCGTTCCCGCGCCGATATGCGGCGGCACCATAACGCGGACCCCGTTTTCAAGAATCGCGGGCTTGTAGGACGAACTGGCGGTCTGCCCCTTCACCACGGCATCGGCCTCGACGATCAGCGCCTCGATCGTGTCTGGAAGCTGGACCGACAGCGCCTCGTCCTCATGCATTTCCATGACGACGTCCATGCCGTCCTGCAGGAACGCGGCTGCGTCGCCGAGCAGATCGCGCGGCAGCGTCACCTGCTCGTAGCTTTCCTTGTTCATGAAAACGAGGTCGTCGCCCTCTGCATAGAGAAACTGGAAGTCGCGCTGGTCGAGGCGCACGCGCTCGACGCTTTCGGCCGAGCGGAAGCGGACGTTGGTCTTTCGCCCGTCGCGCAGGTTCTTCATCTCGACCTGCATGTACGCGCCGCCCTTGCCCGGCTGCGTGTGCTGAATCTTCACCGCGCGCCACAGCCCGCCTTCGTATTCGAGGATGTTTCCGGGGCGAATCTCGACCGCGTTGATCTTCATGTTCCACCTGTTTGAAAGAGCGCGCGAGCGCCTAGCGTGCCGCAGCTGTTCCGGCAAGCAAGGGGTAGGGGTTGACCGGCACGCCGCGCCACCAGCGCTCGCCGGGCCGCATCCGGTGCAGCGCGAAGTGAAGATGGGTGTTGCCCGGCTCCGCATTGCCGCTGTCGCCGACGGTGCCGATCCGCTGGCCCTGAAGCACGCTCTGCCCCTCGGCCAGCCCCGGTGCATAGGCGTCGAGGTGCGCGTAATAAGTCATCCAGCGCCCGTCATGGCTGCGGATGTAGATCGTCCGTCCGCCCCGCTCGCTCTCGAAGAGCCTGTCGACCCGCCCGGGGAGCGCGGCCCGCACGCGCGTGCCGCGCGGTGCAGCGATGTCGATCGCCTGGTGCGCCCGCGCGCCGTCCTCGCGCGATTGGCCCCAGGTGTCGATCAGGTCCTCGCGGCGGACGCCCTCGACCGGCATCACGAGCAGCGGCTTTTCGGCGCGCACGGGCGACGGCAACCGCGCCCTGCTGAGTTCAAGTCCGGTTCGCGGCCAGAGCACGAGCACCAGCGTCACGAGAAAGACGCCAGCGATGCCCCAGCCGAAGCGGTTCACGCGCGAAAGACGGCCGGTGTCCCGGGCTTCACCATCAAGGCGAGCCGTGCCGCGTCCCAGTTGGTCAGACGGATGCATCCGTTCGATTCCGCACGCCCGATCTGCTGCGGCTCGTTGGTGCCGTGGATGCCGTAGTGCGGCTTCGACAGGTCGATCCACACCACGCCCACCGGCGAGTTCGGCCCCGGCGGCACCTCGACCTTGGGATCGGACTTGTCGGCGGTCTTAAGGATCGCCGGATTGTACGACCATGTCGGGTTGTAAGCGGTCCCTTTCACGGTCCAGTTGCCGAGGGGCAGCGGATCGCGCGCCGACCCCATTGTCGCGGAGAATTGCGCGATCAGCCCGTCGTCGGCGTCATAGACCTTAAGGACCCCTTCCGACTTGTCGACCACGATGCGCTCCGCCTGCGGCTGTTCGGCGCTCACGTTGAGCTGGTTGAGCGTGCCCTTCCAGGCGTCATCGTTTACCGTATAGGCACGCGACAGCGGCAGGCTATTCGGGAATTTGAGCCATACGCCGGGATAAAGCTTGCCACCGGGGTTAAGTGCGGCAATCACTTGCGGCGTGGTATGGAAACGTTCGGCGAGCGCCTCGAGCGCGTTGCGGTAGTTGAGTGCGGGGAGCTTTGCCTGCTCGACCGGGTCCTTCGGGAAAGGCGATGTGAACGGCCCGCGCAGTGCGGCCTCGCTCACCTGCAGCGTCTTGACCGGTTCCCACGCCTTATAAGCGGACAGCGCTTGTAAGGTCGCGCCTTCCGCGCGGCCGGTGACGCGCAGGCCGCGCGCTTCCTCGAACCCCTTGATGGCGGCAACGAGCGACTGCCCGCCGCGGCCATCGAGCACGCCGGGGCCGAAGCCGAGCTTGTCGAGGATGACCTGAACCTGCAGCACCTGCATGTCGATCTGCGGACGGGCGGGAGCTGTCGGTTGCGCGACGGCGGCGAGCGGGGCGGCGAGCCCCAGGGCTAAAAAGCGTTTCATTGCACCATGTAACGACCGGCCCGCGCGGCGGTTGCGCGCTTAACCCAACAGCTTGGCAAACGCCTGCACAGCCGCCGCCTCGTCGCCGCTCCAGACCGCGGCCGACACGGCGAGGAAGTCCGCGCCGGCTGCAACCAGCGGCGCGGCATTCGCGGGCGTGATCCCGCCGATTGCAACGCAGGGGATGGGGAACAGCGTCGTCCACCAGCCGAGGATCTCGGGCGTCGGGCGATAGTCGCTCGGCTTGGTCGTCGTGTCGTAGAACGCCCCGAACGCGACATAGTCCGCGCCTGCCTCGCCCGCTTCCATCGCAAGGTGGCGGCTGTCGTGGCAGGTTACCCCGATCTGTACCTCGCGCCCGAGCATTTCGCGCGCCTCGCGCACGTCGCCGTCGCCCTGCCCCAGATGTACGCCGTCCGCGCCGAGCCGCTTGGCGAGGCTGGCGCTGTCGTTGACGATGAACGCGACATCGCGGTCGGCGCAGATGCGCTGCAACGGCTCGGCGAGCCGCGCGGCTTCATGCTGGTCGACGCCTTTCACGCGAAACTGGAACGCCGCCACCGGCCCCGCATCGAGCGCGCTTACAAGGCGGTCGGGGAACCCGCCGCCCACATCGAGCGGCGAAATCAGGTAGAGCTGGCACGGCGGCCGCTTCTCACGCGAGAACTGCGCGGCGAAGTCGTCAGTCACGCGGGCTGCGTCACCGACGCCGCATGAATCTCCTCGATTGCGCCGCCCAGCGATGCGCCGAAATCGGCGTCGCTCATCTGGTGGCGCAGATCCTCGAGCAGCGCGCGGCTGAAGCTTGCGATCATGCCGCGGTTCTTCGCCAATTCGGCACACGCCTCGGTACGCGCGAAGCCGCCCGAGAGCGCGACGACGCGCAGCACCTTGGCGTGATCGACCAGCGGCGCGAACAGATCTGGTTCGCTCGGGATCGACAGCTTGAGCATGACCGGCGCGCCGTCGTGCGCGTCGAGCGCCCTCAGCAGTTCGTCGCGGAGGATCGCATCGGCCTGCGCGCGCTCGGGCGACTTGATGTTCACCTCGGGTTCGATGATCGGGACCATGTCGTGGCTCAGTACCTGGCGGCCGATGTCGAACTGCTGCGCGACGATCGCGGCGATGCCGGCGGGGTTCGCGAGATTGACGACCGACCGCTCCTTGGTCCCCGCAACGCCCAGCGCCTTCGCGCGCGACAACAACTCGTCGAGATCCGGAATCGGCTTCATCATCTGGACGCCGTCCGCTTCGTCCTCGAGCCCCTTGTCGATCTTGATGAACGGCACGACACCGCGCGCGATCAGCGCCTGCGGAGTCGGCTTGCCGTCGACCTGGCCGTCCATCGTGCGTTCGAACAGGATCGCGCCGAGCACCTTCTCGCCGGTGAAGCACGGCGAGGTGATGATCCGCGACCGCATGTCGTGGATCAGCGCGAACATCTCCTCGTCGCCCGCATAGGCATCGGCCTCAATGCCATAACCCTTCAATGCCTTGGGCGTCGACCCGCCGCTCTGGTCGAGCGCGGCGATGAAGCCCTGTCCGGTGCGCAAGCGGTCGAGAGTGATCTGGTCCGGCATTCGAAAAAAGCTCCGCATACGTATGTGATGCGGGGCCGATAGCGGGCACCCCTGCGCGGAGCAACCGTGCGTCCGTCAGCTTCGACCTACCGCCGCCGCCCGAGGCCCAACCCTTCGAACGTCGTCTGGTCCACCTTGAGCCGCAGCGTCAGGAACATCCCCTGCCGCGTGTACCGGCTGTCCGCGTAATCGGCGTCCCTGAAGCCGAGGAAATTGTAGCCCAGCTGGATATAGCTGTTCTTCGCAGGCGAGAAGCCGATCGCAGGGCCGCCCGACCACGCCAGCGCGCGGCCGCCCGCGCTTTCGCGCATCGTGCCGCTGACGCCGACGTCGACCGTGTCAGTCAGGTCCCAGCGCGCATCGAGCCCGACGATGTTCGACCAGCCCTTGATGTCGTCCGCTCCCACCCGGTCGAAGACGTAGCGCGTGCCCCAGAAGAGCGCGAACTCACTGCGCCCGAAATACCGCCCCTCGCGCTTGTCGACCGGCGACCAGTTGAGGCTGAAGCTGTTGACGACGCGCTGCGAGCTCGCATCGCCACTGACCAGCAACGGTGCGCCGCCGATGGGGCCGGGCAGCCCCTGCACCGCGTTCCGCACGATGTCGCTGCGCAACTCGAGCTTTTGCAGCCACGCAAAGCGGCTGTCGTCGGGACGCCGTGCCCAGCTCAGGGCAAGGTTCGTGGTCTCGGTGCGCGGGCCGGCTGCGTCCTTGGCGCGGAACCAGCTGAACGTCCCGCCGATCGCCTCGCCCTCGCCCAGCTGCTTCAATGCCGAGGTGATGACACCATAGCGGTTCGTGCGGTCGCCCGCGCGATATTCGGCGCGCCCGGTCCAGCTCCATGTGTCGCCGCGGTAGGTCGCACCCGCCGTCACCGCAGTGAAGTCCTCGCCCAGCGCGCCGTCGGTGCCGATGAAGCCGCCCGAGGCGACCGGCTGTGCCGGGTTGAGCACGCGCGTCGGGTCGATGCCGTCCAACGTTCTCGATCCGTCGAGCGTGAAATCGACCGTCCACCGCTTGCCGAGCGGCACCGACTGGGCGAGGCCATAGTCGGCAAAGCTGCGCGGACCGTATTCGCCGATGTTCTGGCGATTGGCCGCCGCGACGATGCGCGCGCCCGCCCAGGGGCGGATGTCGAAGCCGATGCGCGCGGTGTCGGCCTTGATCACGTCTCCGCGCGCGATCTCATAGCTGCCGACCAGCGTCACGTCCTTGCTGATACTATAGCGCGCGCCGAAGCGGTGGCGCGCGGGGAAATCGATGCTCTCGCTCTGCCCCAGCGCGAATTCGGTCTGCGCGTCGAGCTCGAGCCGGTTGTCGAACAGCCGCTTGGTCGCGCCGAGCTGCAGGATGCTCGACCCCGCCTCGCGGCCGTCGGCGAGCTTGTCCTGCGCGAACTGGAGGCCAGCGCGCAGGTCGAGCGCCTTGCCGCGATACTCGACGCCGATGCGCCCCGCCGTGCGGCGCGCGACCGACTTGAGGTATTCCTCGCGCCACGCGTTGCCGATCAGGGAGAGCTGCTCGGTGACACGGATGCGCCCGTCGATGCCAAATTTGCGCGTGCCTTCTTCGCCCGCATTGGTCTGGCCGATGCCGAAGCCGCCGTCCTGCTGGCGCGCATAGGCAAGCATGTCGAACTTCGATCCGTGATGCTCGGCCTCGACCAGCCACGCGACCGGCGTGCCTGCGGTTGCGGTCGCGCCGGGCTTGGCGTCGGCCTTGCTCATCGCGATTCCCGCGCGCACCTCGGTGCTCGCGTTCGGACGATATTTGACGTCGAGGCCGCTGACATTGGTCGTCGCGCGGTCGTCCTCGTCGTGAATGACGCTTGCGCCGACCTGCAGCGTCTTCGCCGTGTTCGCCCAGGTCGCGCGGCCGCCGGCGTTGAGCACGCGCTGGCCGACACCGTCAACCTCGTAGTCGACGACGATGAACTGCGGGTCGAGGGCCGACGAGCGGCTCAGCACCGGACTGCGGAACCGCAGCGTGCCCGCGAGGTAATCGATGTCATAGTCGATGTGGCGCGTCAGCGTCTTGCGCTCGACGATGCGGTCGCCGCGCAGCCGGTCGCGCGTCTCGAGCACGACGACCTCGCTGTTGGGCAGGATGTCGCGCGCGCCGAGGCCATAGGGGCCCGAAAGGCCGTTGCCCTGGATCTCCTCGCGACGGTGGCGGTAGGGCGTGTCGGCGACGAACGCCGCGGCACCGACGCGCTCGTTCTGGAACTGCGCCTTCACGCCGTTGAACGCGCGGTTGTAGCGCGTCAGCTCGGTGTCGCTCATGTCGGTCTGGTAGTCGCCGAACAGTGCGTAGAATTGCGGACGCTCGAGCTTCAAATAGAGTTTGCGGACCGACGCGGCGTCGTAGCGGCGCTCGCTGCGATCGGCGTAAATGGTGTAGTAGCTCGTCGGGTCGATGACGCCGCCGAAGCGCGCCTCATCGTTCCGCTTCGCGCTGTCGTAGGCGAGCGTCATCAACCACTTACCGAGCACACGGCCCTTGGCGTAGAGCGCGACGCGGCCCGAGGTGATCCACTGCTCGGTGCCCTTGGGCAGGTCCTGCAGCTGGCGCTCGACGCTGTTGAAGCCGATCGTCCCTTCGGCCAGGCCAACGAGCGTCCACGGCCGGTTGCCAGGGTCGAGCCAGATACTGATACGCTGCGTGCGCGTCACCTGCCCGTCGCGGAACGGCAGGTCGACACTCAGCGCCGCCGACGCCGTCGTCGGCTCGAGCTCGATATAGGCGTAGCCGTCGTCACCTTGCACCTGCCACACAGGCTTGGCACGCTCGATCCCCGCGAGCTGCCGCACCGCCTGCGCTTCGGCCTCCACGGCAGGGGCGTAGGGCGCAGGAACGGCGAAATCGCCCGTCAGCCCGTGATGCGCGGGCCGTCCGTCGCGGTCGAGCATGCGCAGTGCGATCACCGGCCGCGTCACGCCATCGGCGACCAGCACCGACTTCTCACGCACGAACTCGGCGCGCAGAGCCGCGGGCGTATAGTGGACGGGCCGCGTCAAACGTTCCGCAACGCTGCCGTCGGCGTTGGTCACGACCGCGCTCAACACCGTCGTGCGGTCCTCGATCGGGATCGCGCGCCAGATGCTGACGTGGACCTGCCCGTCGGCGCTCTTCTTCAGCCCGTCGAACGACAGCGGATCGACCGGCTTGCCGCCGACCGACAGCGCAACGTTCTGCCCGGGCAGGTGCTTGATCGCGACGCGGATCGCCTTGGTTCGTGGGTTATGGTCGGGTGCGGGGAAGAGCCAACCGATGCCCGGTGCCTCGCCCGCCAGCCAATCGCGCTCGGCACCCGCCGCCACAGGGTCGCTCACCGGATTCGGCCGAGCAGCCGTCTTTCCGGAGGGGAGCGCGGCGTTGACGCCTGCGCGCGCCCGGAAGTCGGCACGCAGGAGCGACCCGCCCTGCCCGGTCACGAAGCGCGAGATCGCGCTGCCACCGCTTCGTGCATTCGCGGCGCAGTTCTCGGGCACGAGGCTGGGACCTAGTGTCGACGGGTCGATCTGGACGACGTGCGTGCCGGGCACAACGCCTTCGAAATGGTAACGCCCGTCCTGGTCGGTGACAGCATAGCTGCCGTCCTCAAGCATCACGCGCACACCGGGCACGCCGTTCGCTTTGTCCGGATCGACCGCGCAGCCGCCGTCGGTGACCCGACCGATGATGACCAGCCGATCGCTCAAGCCGTCGCGCGCGATGCGGATCGTCGCGTCGGCGACCGCACTCACGGTCCCGCGCGCGTCGCTCGCCTGGGCGCGATTCATCGCCGGGCCCGAAGGCGCGTCGGGGAGCACTTCGAGCAGGTAGGTCACAGTGCCCGATCCGCGCGCGGGGAGTGGTGCGAGAGGCACGGTCAAGCGCTTGCCATCGGCACTAACCGTATAGGCTGCCGATATCCCGTTGTAGCGAACCGTATTTGGCTTGAGCCGCATTGCCTCGGGCAAATGGTCGCTGACGGTGATCTGTCCGGTCGCGCGCACCGCATCGCCATTGATGACATCGACCCGGTATTGCACCCCGTCGCCGGGCACCGCGACCGCGATCGAGGCGGACTTTCGGACACTCAGGGCAGCGCCCGGCCGATCGAGCGGAATGTCGATCCGCACCGGCTGCGGGTCGTCGAGCACGAACGGCGCCCCATACGATCCGGCGACGAGCGTATACGGCTGACCGTCCGGACGACGCAGGTTTGCGAGCTCAGCCGGCGGCGATCTGGATGGCGCGGTGTAAGGTGCGACGGGTTCGACCAAGAGCCGATAGCGTCCAGGCCGCGCGAACGGAAAGCGGTAGTCGCCCGGCGGAAAGCGATAGATCGCGCCGCTCGCATCGGTCACCGTCGATCCTGTGACAAGACTCGACGGGAAGCGCGACACGCCGTCGTCACCGAACACGATCGCAGGCTGGCCGGTGTCCGCATCGACGAGCGTGACCCGCACATCGGAAACCGGCGCGCCGTCCCCGCTGTCAAAAGCGATACCGAACGGATCGATCAGCACTTCGACAGGTGCCGCCGCGATCAGCGCGCCGTTTTCGCGCGACGTCGACAGCTGAAGCGCGTCTCCAGGCCGCAGCGACAGGACACAGTCGAATTGCACCGGCGATGGTGGAACCGCTGCGGTTCGCACCATGCCGACGAACTGCCCCGTATTTGCCCCGGTTTCACGAAGCTGCAAGGTTTCCGCGTCGCCACCGGGTGTCGTCAGCGTGACGACCAGTTCGTCGATGGCGTTTGTGTCGCGATTGTCCTCAGTCGAGGTGATCGCGACGATGAGGGGCTCGCCCGCCCGGATGCGCGTCGTGCGCTCGACGGAAGCGGGAGCCAGCGGCGTGCCAGCGAAGGCACCCTCGAGTGTAACCGGCTGTGCACCACTCGAACCACGACAGATCGTCGGGCCGACCGTCAGGCGCTCGGCGTTCGGGCTGCCGGAAAGCTGAAAGGTCGCAAGGCCAAGCGAAGGCGGAGCCACACTCTCAACGGTGATATCGACCCGGTTGGAGGGGCGAACGATAGTTGATGTACCAATCTGGTAAGACGCTAGGGCCGTATTGCTGATCGTCGTCTGTGCGGACGCGCTCGCGCCCGCGACCAGCACTGCCGCGGTAACGATATTGGCGATCGCCGACCTGATATGGTTAATCGCGCTACACATGGGATCGACAGCGGTGTTCGTGCCCCTTTCCGGAGATCAGCTCTGGGCGACCGGCCAGTCACAATCGGCAACAATTTCCTGTCCCAAATGCAGCTTGGGCGCCCGCAGGGGCGCCCAAGTGCATGGACTGGAAATGACCGGCGGACGCCGGTCGTGTGCCGATCGGCAGCTTCGCATCAGTTGATCGTGACCTGGAAGCGGAGGCCGAGCGTGCTGCCCGCCGTGACATCGCTGAGCGTACCCGTCACGTTGCCCGGCGCTGGTGCGGCGGTGAACGTGCCGCCTGCGCTACCGCCGGTGCAGACGCCGCCCGCAACCGGCGAATCGAGGCGGATCGAACCCGCGACGAACGTGGTGTTGGCGGGCAGGTTGTCCGAGACGACCGGGGCGGTCGCCGTCGCACCACCGGCGCCGTTGGCGACGGCGATGCAATACTCGATCGTCGCACCCGGGATCATCTTCGCGTTCGCCGCATTGCCGCTCGCGATCGTGTTGATCGGATCCTCGATGACGCGCGACGTCTTGGTCACCGTCAGGACCGGCGCGCCGACGAGATAGCTGTCGCGCGCCGAATGCTGGCCATCGCGTGCCGCATCGGTTGCCCCGGCAACGTCCGCAAACACCGTGTCCATGCCAGCCGTATTCGCACCGACCGTCTGCGCAACGATCGCGCCCTGCGTACCCGCAGCGCCGGCCTCACGCGCCTGGATCGTCAGGTTGACGCCCGCGGCCTCGCCATTGGTTTCGCCTGCCGGAACACTCCCGCGCACGAACACATAGCGAGTGGCGTCCGCCGCCAGCTCGTCGAGGAAGGTGACCTGGACCGAGTTGCCCGGATCGAAGGTCGCACTACCGGCGCTCGGACCCGTTTTGATCCAGAAAGTCGGCGCGGTCACGTCGAACGTGTCGGTTTGCCCA
>VYLL01000176.1_pt1 | contig 22007 bp, 19 predicted proteins | sample 5114301 | NCBI WGS metagenome assembly VYLL01 (sample SAMN12291809, study PRJNA351875) | freshwater metagenome | isolation source: freshwater lake | place: USA: Michigan, MSU2 Lake | collected 2011-08-16 | reverse complement strand
CCGCTTAAATAAAGAGGTTTTGATAACCAAATTAAAGCATATCTAAAGAGTTTTGAGTTAAAAGTAAAACTTCAGGTTTTTATTCATAACAAATGTACTAATTAACTAATTTTTTGGGTAAAATTAGTTAACCCACCATGACAACATATAATTAATTTGCAAGAGTTCTAGTTTTTCTATTAAGCTCAACATATATTTTAAAGGTTGGCGGTCACTCCTCATTTTACCTGACAGTGATCGCTTTTACTTTTGATATCCTGATCGGAGAATGAAACAGCCCTAGAGGCAAGGGTGGGGGAGATTCGGCTAATCTAAGAATAAGCGGTTTAAATACGTCTTAGCTTAGTAGATATGTATGGGGAAGTTCAGTTATGATAGTTTTCTAAAAAAATACCTAACCAAATTTTTGGCTAGGTATCTATCAATCTACTTCCTTTGTCGAAAATGTTGCCAGATAATTTAACCAACACCAATTAATGAACCCTGCAATTTAACATCTTCGCTACCCTTGGATATATCGGCTAATTGACTGATATTTTCTAACTCAATTGCAGGAACAGTTCGTTTAATTAAACCAGTTAAAACTTTACCCGGTCCCACTTCGATCGCTTTTTCCACACCCACATCCAGCAATTTTAACATAATTTCTCGCCATCTTACGGAGCTAGTCATCTGCTGAATGAGATAACTTTTTAATTCCTCCGCATCGTTGATCGGTTGGCTAGGATTAACATTAGAAATAACGGGAACTTTGGCAGACCGAAAATTAACTAATTCTAAAATCTGCTGAAACTGAATAGCAGCATTTTCCATCAAGGGAGAGTGAAAAGCACCGGATACTTTTAACGGCATAACGCGCTTAACTTTCACTTGACCTAATACCAAATCCACCGCTGCAGGAGTCCCAGAAATCACCACTTGTTCGGCACTATTATCATTAGCAATAACTACATTTTCCGTCTGATTAATCACTGTCTCTAGACTGGTGCGATCGAATTTCATTAAGGCGGCCATTTTACCACCTTCGGCCGCATCCATCAAACGGGAACGGTTTTGAACTAGATTTAATCCTGTTTCAAAATTAAACACCCTGGCCGCATACAAAGCCGAATATTCACCGAGACTATGACCGGCAACTAGATCGGGAAAATGACCTTTTTCTTGCAACAAATCCGCTAAAATACTCTCCACCACAAATAAACAAGGTTGGGTATAAAGAGTACGAGATAGGGTTTCTTCATCCCCTTGACATTTTTCCAGAACCGACCAACCGAGGATTCTTTCTGCTATTTCTAATCTCTCTTGGCCAAGCGCGCTTTCCGCTAAATCTCCAATCATTCCTAACGCTTGCGATCCTTGTCCCGGGAATATCCACGCTGTTTTCATAAGTTCTTAAAATAGATAGATAGATGTGTTTGGGTCAGTTATCAGTTATCAGTTATCAGTTATCAGTTATCAGATGTGAGTTTTTAGTTATCAGATGTGAGTTTTTAGTTTACTGTTTACTGGTTACTGTTTACTGTTTACTGATCACTGGTTACTGTTTACTGATCACTGAATTAATCTCCCCAACGGAAGATAATCCCACCCCAAGTTAAACCGGCACCAAAGCCAGAAGAAGCAATAATATCACCTTTTTTGACCTTACCACTCCTGACAGCTTCATCGAGGGCTAGAGGAATCGAGGCTGCGGAAGTGTTGCCATACTCGCTGAGATTGCTGATTACTTTTTCCGGAGGCAGTTTCAGGCGCTCGCTCACCGCGTCCATAATTCTTTGATTAGCTTGGTGCAAAACTAGCCAATCGATGTCACTGGTGGTTAAATTAGCCCGATAGAGAGCTTTTTCGATGACCTCTGGCACTTTCGCCACGGCAAAACGATAGACTTCCCGTCCGTTCATCCTTAGGGGCTTATAGGTCCCTTTTTGAACCCTTATCCCCTGCTTAAGGGGCAATTCTTCCCCCTCATAGGCGAGATTGAGAGAACCATTCTGACTGCCGTCGCTATGGAGTTCAAAACCGAGAATGTTATCTTTTGTATCATTTGCTTGACAAACCACCGCCCCTGCCCCATCTCCAAAGAGGACACAGGTAGCGCGATCGTTCCAATCCACCCAACGGGAGAGAACATCGGCCCCGATAACCAAGACATTGCGGTAAGTACCAGTACGGATAAACTGGGTGGCGGTGACTAATCCCACCAGAAAACCCGAACAGGCGGCGGTGAGATCAAAAGCGATCGCCCGATTGGCCCCGATCTGACTTTGAACTTGGGCGGCACTACCGAACAGATCATCGGGGGTAGAAGTAGCCAAGAGAATCAGATCGATGTCCCTAGGCGACACCTGAGCCATTTCCAGAGCCTTAATCGCCGCTTGGGCTGCTAATTGGCTCAAAGACACCGATCGATCCGCTAAATGGCGTTTACCGATGCCTGTGCGACTTTTAATCCACTCATCGGAAGTCTCGACAATTTGGCTGAGTTCCTCATTACTAAGAAATTGCGCTGGTGTGGCCGATCCACAACCGGTAATGACGACTGCTGCCCCGAATCCGTTCAAAATATTCCCCCTTTTTCAGTTATCAGTTATCAGTTATCAGTGGGTCAGTTATCAGTGGGTCAGTTATCAGTGGGTCAGTTATCAGTGACCAGATTTGAGTATTAGGTAAGCAGTATTAAATAGCAGTTTCCCACCGTCTTTTCACTGATTACTGATTACTGATAACAGCAAAAGGATGACAGCTTAATCTTCACCGTTCACCGACAACTTTTTTAATTGATGATGGTGGTCATTGTAGGCTTGAATGCGCTCAGAAACGCGATTATCAACGGCATTTTTTGCCTGTCGGATAGCGTTAAAAATTGAAGGCGCTTGGGAACTGCCGTGACTGATCACACAGACCCCATCGACTCCAAATAACAGTGCGCCACCGTGTTCCGCATGATCCATGCGTTGTTTGATCTGTTTAAGATTGGGTTTAATTAAAGCCGTCCCGACTTTACCCTGTATCCCCTTAGGTAATTCCTCTTTGAGAATTTGTAGGATAATTCCCCCCACCGCTTCGGCAAATTTTAACAGGACATTACCGACAAAACCATCGCAGACGATCACATCAAATTGTCCCGATAGCACATCCCGGCCTTCCGCATTGCCGATAAAGGGAATTTGCTGGTTATTTTCTAATAATTCGTAGGTTTTTAGGGCGAGATCGTTACCTTTGCTGGCTTCTTCGCCAATATTGAGTAAACCAACTTGCGGTTCTTCAACACCCATAACGTATTTACTGTAAATTGTCCCCATTAGGGCAAACTGCTCTAAATATTTGGGTTTACAGTCCACATTCGCCCCGACATCGAGGATAATCACCGATTTACCCGCCAACATCGTCGGCAGCACCGCACCGATCGCCGGGCGATCGATTCCTTTTAAACGACCTAAACGCAGTAACGCTGCCGCCATGGCTGCCCCGGAGTGACCGGCGGACACCACCGCATCGGCGCGATTTTGTTTGACTAAATCCATGGCCACATTAATCGAGGCCGCTGGTTTGCGACGGATAGCGGTGATCGGTTCTTCGTCCATGGCCACCACTTCCTCTGCGTGGACGATGGTGAGATTCTTGGGACGGGGATGATGCTGGAAATAAGCCTCAATCCGTTCAGAATCGCCGACTAATAATACTTCTACATCTAATTCTTCGGAAGCTCGCATCGATCCCGCGATAATCTCGTTGGGAGCGTGGTCACCTCCCATCGCATCTACCGCGATTCTTGCCCGATTTAATGCCGTTTCTGCCATTGAGTCAGTGGGATAGAAATCTTTAATAAGTTGAGCGGCAGCTCTTGACAAAAGCTGGCCGATCGAGGATTAGTGTTTTCTGATCGAGCAATTGTTAAAAATTACCAATCATCTCTATACAATAAGGCATCATTGCGATTAAGGAAAAGATGTTCTCAGTTTTTAATTTGGCAGTTTTCGGCTTTCTCTTGGGTTGGTTGGGGGGGCAATCCCAACCTATCGCCAATATTCCCCTAATTTCTTGGCAAAATCAACCTATTTTCCACCTTCCCACCGCTCCCGATCCCCGGGTGGCGGCGATCGTGGCCGATTATCTGCAAGACTTGACTAAAAAAGGTTTAAACTCTAGTCAACAACGGGTCTTAATTGAGACGGAATGGGCTGATTTAGCTGATCATCAGGGTAATCTGCCCGCTTCGGGGGCCTCTTTAACTAAAATCGCCACTACTCTCGCCGCCGTGGAAACCTGGCCTCTCGATCATCGTTTTGCTACTCGTTTTTACAGCACGGGAGAGGTAAAAAACGGGGTGTTAGAGGGAGATTTAATTATTGAAGGGCAAGGGGATCCTCTGTTTGTCTGGGAAGAAGCGATCGCAGTGGGCAATGGCCTCGATCAATTAGGCATCCGTCAGGTCAAAGGCGATCTGATCGTTACGGGTAAATTCGCCATGAATTTTCAAACCGATCCCCTCAAAGCGGGAGAATCGCTGAAAATTGGGCTTGATCAATCGAAATGGTCAAAAGAAACCCAAAAAGCTTTTCAGAGCCTTCCTAGCGGCACACAAGCCCCACAGGTGAAGATTTTGGGCATGGTTCGAGCCAGTCAAATTCGCCCCGAAAATGCCCGATTATTATTGCGTCATCAGTCCTTAACTTTAACGGAACTGTTGCGTCAAATGAATATTTATAGTAACAACGTCATGTCAGAAATGTTAGCGGAACTGCTCGGTGGCCCGGCGGCAGTGGACGCAATTAATACTAAAATTACCGGGGTAGGAGCGGAAGAAATTCAATTAATTAATGGTTCGGGATTGGGTGTAGAAAATCGCTTGTCTCCCCGGGCAGTTATTGAGATTCTCAAGGCCTTGGATCGCAAGTTAGCCAATCAACCGATACAAGTCGCCGATTTATTTCCGGTGGGGGGACGCGATACCAAAGGAACTATGCAGTGGCGCGCCATTCCCAAAGGAGTGGTGATTAAAACTGGAACTTTAGCCCAAGTTAGCGCCTTAGCCGGAGAAATTCCCACCCAAGAAAGGGGTAAAGTTTGGTTTGTGATTATGAATGCCGGTAGTGGCAATATCGAGGGATTCAGAAATCAGCAGGATCGGGTGTTACAAGCTTTAGATCAACACTGGCAAATTCTCCCGGAAGCTACTAAAGGATCGATTCCTGAAAGAGCTTTTTTAGGTGATCCCAGTCGGGTCAGTCAGGGTTTCTAGAATTGATTGGCTAAAATGTAACTGTCTGCTATAGCTCAAGGTAAAATTAGTGAGCATTGAGGAAATCATTTGGTTGGAAACAATTGTAGAAAAACTGGCCGTGAAGCATTGTGTCACTCCTGATGAGGTGGAAGAAGTTCTTGGCAATAAGCCCAAGTTTCGATTTGTAGAAAAGGGCGTTCAAGCGAGAGAATATCTATATCTAGCTTTAGGGCAAACCGATAGCGGACGTTATTTAGCTGTTATATTCGTCTATAAATTATCCAACCAAGCTTTGATTTTAAGTGCCAGAGATATGGCTGATAAGGAGAGAAAAATGTATGACAGAAAATAAATCAAAAAGCCTACCTAAGTTTAATTCTACCGAGGAAATTGTCAATTTTTTTGATAGCCACGATCTGGGAGAATTTGAATCGGAACTACCGGAAGTCAATTTTGATGTCGATCTGAAAAAAAAGCATTATTTAGTAGCAATCGATGCAGATTTGATGGTGAAACTTTTAGAAGTGGCCAGAGAACAGCAAATTTCTGTAGAAATGCTGGTCAATTCTTGGTGTAGAGATAAATTAATTATAGCGAGTTAAAAAGTGATATGATTTGGTCAACAATGTTCATTTTGTATCGAGGAGCCGCTAAGCTAAGACGTATTTAAACCGCTTATTCTTAGATTAGCCGAATCTCCCCCGACCCCTTGGGGGTGCCTCTTGCAAGAGTGCCTCTTGCCTCGTCTCAACAAGCAATTTAAATTACGAACAGCTTAGAAGTTTCTCCACTTGTTTTTATGGATAAACTGACTACTTTTCAGCCATTTTCTCCTTGTCTTTGCTGCCAATCGGTAAACATCGCATCCCAATCATAGTGACAAAATTTTGCCAGTTTTTCCCGAAATTGAGCAAAGGATGCCTGGTCAAACGGGCTGCATCTCACATTTGCAGAAATACCGACAATCAGCAATTATCAGTGACTCTTAAAATAATTACAAATGTATCAGCAGCTGCGTGTAAGCATCCCACCAAAAAGCTAATGCGATCCGGGGTTTGGGGGGTAGAACCCCCCAAAGGCTTGGATTGAGTGATAAAATCGGAAGTGATCACCAATTTTAGAAGATAGTTTCCCTTTAAAAATCCCAACTCAGTAGATTTACAAAAATGAGATGTACTCGGTTAAACGCATCCAGGAATTTTTAAGGATAAAAACACATTTGCGGCAAAGCAAGGGATTCTTCCCAACCCATCATGAGATTGAGACATTGTACCGCTTGTCCCGATTGTCCCTTAACTAAATTATCGATCGCTGACATCACTATCACTCGATCGGTTCTCGGATCTACTTCAATACCGAGATAACATAAATTAGTACCACAGGCCCATTTAGTTTGTGGATAGACTCCCCCCGGTAGGATTTTGACAAAGGGAGAAGCGCGATAAAAAGCATTGTAGATAGTGATTAAATCATCCCGCACCAGATTGGGATCCCGCAAAGTTGCATAGACTGTGGACAGGATACCTCGGACCATGGGCATTAAATGGGGAGTAAACTGGACGCGCACCTCATGACCGGCTAAATCACCGCAAATCTGCTCAATTTCGGGAGTATGACGGTGTTTTCCCGCTACATTATAGGCCCCGATCGAACTATCTGCTTCTGCCAATAACATATTAATCTTAGCTTGTCTTCCCCCTCCCGAAGTTCCCGATTTGGCATCAATAATCGTGGTTTCCGGGACAATTAAACCCTGTTTTAACAGGGGAGAAATCGCCATTAAACTAGCGGTAGGATAACATCCGGGGCAACCGATCAAAGAGGCATTTTTAATATCTTCCCGATAAAGTTCCGGTAAACCGTACACAGCCGTAGATGCGATCGCTTGATCCTGACGTTCCTTGCCATACCATTTACTATAGGTGTCTAGGCTAGTAAAACGATAATCTGCCGACAGATCCAAGACTTTACACCCTTTAGCGAGCAAAGGAGGGGCTAAATCACAGGCTAAACCATTGGGTAAACCCAAGAAAACCACTTGACAACGGGAGGCAATTATCTCTAAATCGATCGCCTCCACATTAAGATTAATGCTATGACCGAGATGGGGATATAAATCACTGTAGGGTTTCCCGGCGCTACTATCGCCCCCCAGATACGCTAATTCGACAAGGGGATGTTCTTTGAGCAAACGTACCAACTGTACGCCACCATATCCCGAAGCGCCGACAATACCCACTGAAACCTTCTGTCCTTGCGTCATTTCCCTTGTTCCTAAAAATTCTTATCGTTAATATAACGTTTTGTTCTGGCTGAATTTTAGCCTAACCGGTGGGATTTAAATCAAAAAACTTCCTGTAAAAACCTAGTATCTCGGCCGGGTTGTCCATAAACCGTCAATTTCTCTTGATCAATAGGCTGTTATCTTAATGATGAGGTACAAGGTTTTCCTTTTATGAGGCCAAATTAGGTTAAACTTCATCCTTAGGAGAAAGGCTGTAATTCAATCCCCCATATTTAAAATTTTGAGCGCACTGTAAATTCATAATCTCCTCCCGGTTCTAATTGATAATCGTAGCGTTCTAAAAACCGATTCAAGGGTTCAAAAATCAAAGCCCTACCTAGGGAAGGTTGTACTGATAACTTGCCTTGAAGAAAATGCCATTGAAAACGCCATTGATATTGTTCCGTCCGCACTTCTCCCTCTAATTTACCCGTTTGCCAAGATTGCTTAATTATCCGCACATAAGCCGTGCTTTCTGGTCGATTGTCGCCACTCACCTGAACCCTACCTATAGATTAAATATCAAACATTAAGATAACGAATTAATCCTTGTTTGTCATTACTTGAGCTAATTTTCTCGACTTTATTCTGGGGCAGTGACTTCATTAACCTTAGAAACCAAGACATTTAATTGAAAAGGTCGCCCCATTTCCTTAGTAATGAATTCTTCCAACAATTCTACCTGTCTGGGGGTAATACTTTCCGCAGTTCTTACTACTAATCTCACCCGGGGAGGTTGCTTGAGCCAATTAATCGAAGATTCCAATAATTCTGCCCGTTGAAAAGTAATCGTTCGTTGTAATAAAGCTTTTTTGAGCAACCTTTCTAAGCGAGCTTGATTGGCCAGAGTTGCAAAACTTATTCCTAACGGAATTAGCAAAACTGCTGTCAGGATAGAAGTCAAAATTAGAGCGTTACGCGCCCGATGAAAATTAGAATAACCTGCCAGCAAAAAGACCAACAAACAGGAGAGAGCAATGCCTAATAAATTGGTAATATATAACAGAGTTGCCCCCAAACTTAGGAGCCAATTCCCTTGGGATAATCCTAAACCAATCGTACAAACTGGCGGCATTAAAGCCACGGCGATCGCTGTTCCCGCTAAAGTACCTGAAATTTTCGGTTCTATTTTGGCATAACCACTGATTGCCCCCGCCGTAATTGCTACTCCTAAATCTAAAAGATTCGGTTGAGAACGGGCCTGAATTTCACTACCAAATTCGGAAATTCCGATCAATAATCCTAGCAACCAAGCTATCGCTAAAGCGATGATCGTACCAACTAAAATCGCCAAGGCCGACTTACGAATTAATCGCCAACTGCCAATTAAACCACCAAAAGCCAGACTACGAATCGGCAACATCAAAGGGGCAATAATCATCGCCCCAATAATCACGGCCGCACTATTGGCGACTAAGCCAAAGGTAGCGATCGCACAAGAACTGACAATCAAAGCTAGATAGGGAAAATCGAGGGACGCTTCTAACCATAAATCGCGCCACATAGTCCGCGATTGTTGCCAGGTCAAGGGTTTTCTTGAGAACCACGAGTGGGGCCGTTCTTTTCTCGTCATGGGGCTGAGGAAGATTGACTTTTCTTTTACTTATAGCTTTTTTTGTCTAATCAATGTATATTTGTATCATTTTCTTTAACTAATCTTACCGTTTTTTTCTTCGCCTCGATCGATGAAACCTCATGACCAATTTGCTAAAAACTATCTGGAAGAATTATTATCGCCCCTAGGCCGGGTAGAAATTAGCAAAGAAATTACCGACGAAACCCGACAAATTGATCTATTTTTTTCGCCTCATCCAGATCGGCAGATAACTGTCGATAATCTAGGATTATTAGGTCAAATTGCCCTAAATAGCGCTCTCCTAGAACCCTATCGTAATTCTCCCACTCGTGCCGATGTGCGTAATTGTCTCTCGAAATTAACCGCCGTTTTTGCTGAACTACAGCGACAAGCCAAACGAGAAAATAGCCCCTACAATGAGGAAAATTTGCCCCGTTTATGGATTCTTGCTCCTCTGGTTAGTGAGACTATATTAAACGGTTTTGGGGCGGCCTTAGACCGGAATTGGCCCGAAGGGGTCTATTTCTTGCCTCCTTTACAGCGCACGGCTATTATTGTGATCAATCAACTTCCTGTTAATTTTCACACCCTCTGGTTAAGGTTATTGGGTAAGGGCAAAACTCAGAATCAAGCCGTGCGAGAGTTGCTAGAATTACCAATAGGGAACAACTACCGTCAAAATGTCATAGAACTATTACTTAGTTGGCGGGTGAGCGTGGAAATACAAAATATTTTAGAAGAAGAGGATCGAGAGGTGTTTATGACGTTATCGCAAACTTATCTGGAATGGAAAGAAGGAGTGAGACGACAAGCTAGAGAAGAAGCTCTTGAAGAAGGTCGTCAAGCTAGAGAAGAAGCTCTTGAAGAAGGTCGTCAAGCAGGTCTTCAAGCAGGTCTTCAAGCAGGTCTTCAAGAGGCGCGTCGGGGGATGATCGAAAATTTACTACAAGTGCGCTTTGGAAAGTTAGATGATTCTTTTAATCCCGTGATTGAGGGATTGTTATCCTTATCCCCCAGCGAATCTAGCCGTTTATTAATCGAATCCGCCCGCGAGGAGCTATTTGAGCGTTTTCACGATATAACCCCCCAGTAGATGGGAGCGCCAGAGCAGTAACCAGTCAACAGTCAACAGTCAACAGTCAACAATGAAATATGATTGGCTGCTCACTGATGACTGGTTACTGATCACTGATCACTGAATTTACCGTTTAGCGGCAACAATGGCAAAAACGGTGGTATGGGGATCATCTTTTAAAGTCACCCCTTCTGGCATTTTCAAATCACCCACGAGCAGGGATTGCCCCACACCGATCTCCGAAACATCAAATTCGATCACTTCCGGGATATTATCGGCAATACAGGAGACATTAACTTCGTTAACGAACTGTTCGATTAAACCGCCCTGTTTAGTTCCGATCGCTTCTCCTATGGCTTTAATCGGAACAACGATATCGAGCTTACCGTGGGCAGATACTGAGAAGAAACTGAGGTGATAGAGATTTCTTTTCCAAGGATGAGATTGTACCTCTTGGATCAAAGCTTTTCCCGTCCAGGGCATTTCGGGAACATTCACATCCACCAAGGTATTATTTACCGAGGCCTTTTTGAGCAGGGTTAAGGCCGCTTTTTCCCCCACTACGAGGGAAACCGATTCCGTGCCGCTGTGGCCGTAGAGAACCGCCGGGATCAAACCCTGACGACGTAGGGCCCTGGGGTTAATATTTTCCGGTCTTTTTTGACATTCAACGCTAACTTGCATAGTTGACTAATCCTCTTTAGCAATGATTTAAAATTCGTGATTATCCCAAGGTGAGCCATTTTCGTCCAAAAGAGCGCGTTTTGGCCCGTGAATGGGGTCTTCAACGATGATAGTTTGGTCGCGACTAGCTCCTAGGGAGATAATAGCGATCGGTACTTCCATGATCGCCCCCAGGAATTTTAGATAATCGAGGGCCTGTTTGGGTAGGTCTTCCAGACTGCGACAATCACTGGTGGGTTGTTGCCACCCCGGCATCGTTCGGTAAATCGGTTGACAACGGGCGAATTCCCCGGCACTGCTGGGTAAATGGCGACAGGTTTGGCCGTCCAATTGGTAGGCGACACAGACTTTGATTTCCTCTAGGGTATCGAGAACATCTAATTTGGTGATCGCTAGACAGTCTAAACCATTGATTCGCACCGCGTAACGACCGATAACCGCATCAAACCAACCGCAACGACGACGACGGCCGGTGGTGGTCCCGAATTCCGCCCCGCGATCGCACAATAACTGCTCGATCTCCCCCTCTAATTCCGTGGGAAATGGACCTTCACCTACCCTAGTGGTGTAAGCTTTGGCCACACCGATCACTCGATCGATTACCGTCGGACCGATGCCAGAACCCACACAAGCGCCGCCGGCGATCGGATTGGAGGAGGTAACGTAGGGATAGGTTCCGTGATCGAGGTCGAGTAGGGTGCCTTGGGCCCCTTCAAAAAGAATATTCTTACGCTTGCGGATTGCTTCGTAGATTTTTAGGGAACTATCGACCACATGGGGACGCAGTATCTCGGCATATTCTAGATATTCCTCGATCACCGTCTTCGCATCTAAAGGCGGTAAGTTATATAACTTTTCTAAAATGACGTTTTTATAATTGATCGTCCATTCTAGTTTTTGCCGCAGATTCTCGGTATTGATCAAGTCGATGACTCGAATACCGATGCGCTCGGATTTGTCGGCATAGGTGGGGCCGATACCCCGTCCCGTGGTGCCGATTTTATATTTACCCCGTTTTTCCTCGGATGCTTGATCGAGCAGCCGATGATAGGGCATAGTGACATGAGCCGTTTGCGAGATATAGAGATTGTCGGTGGTAACATTGAGGGCGTGTAATTGCGCCATCTCTTTGAGTAACACCGAGGGATCTATGACTGTTCCTGAGCCGATTATACATTCCGTATCTGGGTAGAGAATCCCAGAGGGAATTAGATGGAGTTTGAACGTTTGACCCTCGACGACGACGGTATGACCCGCATTTACGCCACCTTGAGAACGCACCACCACATCCGCCGATCGACTCAGCAGATCCGTGATTTTTCCTTTTCCTTCGTCGCCCCACTGAGCGCCGATTACAATAACGTTAGCCAAGGTATTTTAGTCTAGCTAAAGTTCACACAAACTGCTATTATCCCTCTTGGCGAATACAACTGTCAAGTTATCTCTCTTAGCTAATTGTGGGGAGAAGGCGAGGGGAAAACTCGCCTATTTTCAGGGTTTATTGACCTTCCCGACTGATTTGACGCTCGATAGTTTCGATAGCGGCATTTAATCCCGCTAGACGGGTTTCGAGGTCATCGCGCATCCATTTGAGGAATGTTAATTTACGCTCTTGACATTCTTGGCGGGAAGTGCTGCCACAAGTGTTAAAGAAGAAGGGAAACATAGACTAAGGGGCCTGCTATAACTCTACGTCTCCTATCTTGACGAAAATTTTCAAAAAAGTCTAACCGTTAAGTCGCCATAATAACCACAGACCTAAACCAAAACCGAAAAAGTTAGGCAGCCAGGCAGCTAGGAAGGGGGAGAGGGTGGCGGTTAGTCCCAAGCTGCCCACTAAGAAGTTTAAAAGATAATAGAGGAAAACAATGGCGACACTGAGACCGAAACTGGTTCCCCGACCGATTCTTTGCGGTAGAGAACCCAAGGCACAACCTATGGTAGCAAAGACGATACAGACAAAGGGAAAGGCGATTTTTTGCTGGATTCGCACTTGAAAAAACCTGACTCTCTTATCATCGCCACTGAGTTTGAGCAGTTGCACATATTTGATCGCCTGTGGTATGTTCATCTCGTAGGGATCGCGGCTTTGACGAGCAAAATCGAAAGCGGAGCGAGATAAAGCGATTTTTTCGGCTTTAAAGGGGATAACTTGGCGATAGGAGGCGTTAGGGGGGGTTAATTCATAGATAATGCCGTTAAAAAAGTCCCAGACGTTATCGACGGCATTCCAACGGGCCGAATCGGCGATAATAATTTGATTTAATTCTTCTTTTAGCCAACGGATAACGGTGACAGTTTTCATTTTTTCGCCGTCAAATTGTTCGGCATAAAATAAACTTCTTAAATTGCGATTAATCGTACCATTTTCTAGGGTTTTTATTTCATAATCGGGATAATAAAAGTCTTTATTTTTCCAAAAATTTGCTTCTTTATTAATTTTCTGCACTAAAATTTCTGTGGCTCGATAATTAGCATTAGGAACCACATATTCGTTCAATAAAAATGTTACCACTGTAACTATTAAACTCAGGCAAAAAGTGGGTATAAAAAGACGGTAAAGAGTGACTCCACAGCTTTGTAGGGCAACGGTTTCGCTATCACTACTTAAACGTCCGTAGGTGATTAAAGTGGCCAGTAAAAGAGAAACTGGCAGGGAATAAGTGACAAATTCTGGCACTTTTAACAGGAGAATTTCTAGGGCCGAGGCAAGGGGTAGATTAGCATCAACTACCTGATTAGCTAAATCGGAAAGATTGCCGATCGCTACTCCCAAAGAGGCAAATAAACCAACACTAAATAAAAATGGGGGTAGTAGTTGGCTGATCAGATAGCGATCAATGAGGGCAATACCTCCATTTACCCAGTAAGAAATCTTTTTCTTAATCATTGATTTTGGTTAACTCACTCCTATTTCATCCCATTTCCGGCTCTCTTAGGTTTGGTGGGTAAAATGTATTCTAAGATACAGTCCTGCTGGCGAGGGAGTGGAAGGAACCACTCCAGACACAGAGGACACAAAGATCGATCATTATGTAAGTTAAACTTATCACACAGAACCTAGAAGAGCCCCATTTCCTAACCCGCAGCCGTCTTGCCTATCCCTTCGGTCAGCCTATCATATTTTGTCTTTGACGAAAAACACCGCCGGAAGTTGTATGATTGCGGGGAGAGTGGACAGAAGTAAGGATTTGGGTAAGTGTGGATAATTTTTCTGTTCCTATTCCCCGATCATCCCCAGGTGAATTATGCTGCTAAACTGGCAAACTTTTACTATTCATAAACGAGTACCTTTAAGGATTAGTCGCGGCACTACCAGCGAAAATACTAATATCTGGCTGAAAATTAGCGAGGAAAATATCGAAGGGTGGGGAGAGGCATCCCCTTTTGATATTACCAGCGAGGAGAAAAAACCCGATAAAATCCTGCAAGAATTAAACTCGATCGCTCCTATTTTACAATCTTTTCATCCCTGTCAACGCCAAGAAATTGAGAAAATTTTATGGCAAAATCAGATATCTTCGGCTACTCGTGCCGCTATTGATACGGCACTGCACGACTGGTTAGGCAAAAAAGCTAATTTACCTCTCTGGCAAATTTTTGGACTCGATCGCTCTTTAATTCCGCCGGTTTCTGTTACTATCGGTTTAAATTCTCCAGAAAATGTGCAGAAAAGGCTGTTAGATTGGCTAGAAATTGGCGATTTTAGCTTATTAAAAGTCAAATTAGGCTCACCGGACGGTATAGAAGCCGATCGAGCCATAATTCTGGCTATTAAAGAAATTGTCCCCCATTTGCCCCTAACTGTCGATGCTAATGGTGGTTGGCAATTTAGCGATGCGGTGAAAATGTGCCAATGGTTAGAGGAAAAAGGCGTTATTTATGTGGAACAACCCCTATCCGTCGGACAAGAACGAGATTTAATCGATTTATACCAAAAATCGCCCCTACCTATCTTCGTCGATGAAAGCTGTTTTTCTAGTCAAGATATCCCGAAACTGGCCGATCGAGTCCACGGCATTAATATTAAACTAATGAAAGCTGGTGGATTAGCCGAAGTGCAGAGAATGATTCATATTGCCCAAGCTTGCCGACTGCAAATTATGTTCGGATGTTACTCTGACAGCAGTTTAGCCAATACTGCCCTAGCACATCTTGGCCCGCTTGTCAACTATCTTGACCTAGATAGTCATTTAAATTTACGCGATGATCCCTTTACGGGTTTAAGCTTAGAAAAGGGACGTTTACAACCAAATAATTCACCCGGTTTGGGTGTTAGTTTACGGATATAAAGATGACTAATTATTTGACTCCTGACAAGAAAGTAGCGATTCTTCTCCACGAAGGAATCAAAGGAACTCGCGGCAAAACCGGATTAAGTTATCTGCGTTACGGGAAAGCGCAGGTAGTGGCGATTATTGACGCAGAAAACGCCGGCAGCGCCTTAAAAGAAGTGGCCGGAATCGATCGCCCCTTGCCGATTGTTGCTAGTGTTAGGGAAGCTTTAACCTATCATCCCGATACCCTGTTAATTGGCATCGCACCCTCAGGAGGCATTTTACCCCCCCATTGGCTAGAAGAAATCAAAGAGGGGGTAAAGGCGGGGTTATCCCTCGTTAATGGTCTCCATACACCCCTAAAACCCCTTTTTCCTCAGCTTAAACCAGATCAATGGATTTGGGATATCCGTCTGGAACCCCAAGACTTAAAAATTGGGCAAGCGCGGGCGAAAAATTTAACCTGTCAGCGTATTTTAACCGTAGGCACGGATATGAGTGTGGGCAAAATGTCCACTAGCATCGAATTACACCGGGTTGCCCCAGAAAAAGGGCTAAAATCGCAATTTTTAGCCACTGGACAGGGGGGAATTATGATCGCGGGGAAGGGTGTACCCTTGGATGCAGTGCGCGTCGATTATGCTGCTGGTGCGATCGAGGCTTTGGTGTTAGAATCGGCGGAAAATAACGATATTTTGTTTATTGAGGGTCAAGGCTCCCTTTTACACCCTGGTTCGACTGCTACCTTGCCCTTAATGCGTGGCAGTCAACCAACGGGGTTAATTCTCGTCCATCGCGCTGGACAAATTCATATCAATGATTTACCCGATATTCTCATCCCTCCCCTAACAGAAGTGATTAAACTCTACGAAATGACTGCCAGCGCCGGGGGAAGTTTCGGGGAGGTGAAGGTAAAAGGGATTAGTTTAAATACTTTTCATCTTAGTCCGGAGGCGGCAGTTCAAGCTATAGAAACTGTGCAGGAGGAAACGGGGTTATTTTGTACCGATGTTGTCCGTTTTGGTGGTCAAGGGTTATTATCAGTGATCAGCTATCAGTGATTAATTCAATCACAGTTCATCATTCAATCATTCCAACCACCGTCGATGGTGGTGCGTTACGACGGATTGTTAGCTTGAAGTTAAAGCGGAAATTTTGACCGTCTAACGCACCCTACTGGACTAGGTAATAGGTGTAGGGGTAATTCATGAATTACCCCTACAATAACGTTTTTCTGGATGTTGTTAAATTTTCTCTTGACAAAGGCGACTTGACATGATAATATATTCATAATGGAAAATCCCTGCGCCTACAGACCCTCTTTTCACGAATTTTCAAGGTCTAGTTTATTCGCCATAATGAGTTTTAGCACGATGAATATAGATTAACTTCTGTTCATCATTAATGGTGTAAAGTATTCTATCTTGATAACTTAAGCGAATTGAATAGAAACCCGTTAAATCTCCTACTAATTTTTTGCCAGTATAGGGAGAAAAACTCAGGGTGTCTTGGATAATTGATTTCAGTTTTTTCTTAAGTTTAGGGGTTAGCTTATCAACATCTTTTTTAGCTTCTTTGGTAAATCTGACTTCATAAACCATTAATCAATGTCTCCCAACACTTCCTCAAGAGAATAGGTTTCATTTTCATTAATTTGCTGTAGAGATAGTTGTAAGCTTTCTCTTAAATCGGGAATAGATAGTAATTCGATGGTTTCTCGTAAACTTTCATAGTTTTTTTGGGAAATCAAAATTACAGAATCCTCCTGATTCTCAATGGCATAAATTTTGTTATCTTCTGTAACCGATTTAACGAGACTTGGTAAATCGGTTTGAGCATCGGCGATTTTAATTTTTTTGATCATAATTAATCCTTTTTTTGATGATGAAATAATAAAAATTATTGTAGGGATTTAACAATCTTTCCTAATCACAGTCCAGACAGCATCCTCCTATAATTATCCATCATTGTAGTCATCAGTGATTAATTTAATCATAGTCAAAGCAGGAATTTTTGCCATCTAACGCACCCTACGTTTTACTTATCTAAACAATTTTACGAGAACGGATTAAATGTTCTCGAAGGTAATAAGCTCTTGATGAAGCTGTCTCAATAATGGCGTTTAATAGTATAAAACAAGATTCATGGAGTTTTTTGGGTAAAGAACCCGTATTTTCACTTTGTAGAAAACGTTGAATTGCCATTTCTAGATAAAATGCGGTATTACTTGAGAGTAAGCGATTGCTTCCATCCTCTTTTTGATGCTTGGCTAAAATAGGCAGTCCTGATTTACAGAAGATAGCAGGAAAATGATACATTAATGAAGCTAGAGATTCAAATACATCGCAATTTTGTCCCGCATTTTCCACAAATTCTAATATTAAGTCTTTACCAAGAGAAATATCCGCATTTTCATAATCAATTCTCTGCCAATCTAAGTCAGCGTGTAACATTCCACGAATTAATTTACGCTTATCACTTTCCTGTGTGTCAAAATTAGTATTAGCTAATTCGAGGGCAATATCTTGTACTGTTTTTGATAATTGATGCCAAAGTTTCCAGTATATTTCTATTTCTCCTTTTCTTTCAGCCACTACTGCAACATATAATAAAAGGGAATCAATAAAGCTTGGCATTTTTTCACACCCAATTCTCAACAGGTTAATATAGTCTTGAAAGTTGGAATCGTGCAAATGAAATAAATATTCTGCAAAACGCTTGCCAAAATCATAGGGCAACTCGTAGTGCATCTCATATCTATTATTATGTTGATTATCACGGTTATTTTTTTCTTGCTCATATTCAAAGAAAAGATTTAATATTCTAGACAAGAATAGAATATGGCTAGATTCTATTGAGCCATCTGGAATCATTAAGCAAGGGCTTAAAAGATACCAAGAGCTATGAGATTGAAAAGTAATTGCTTCAATATTATTTGATAGCTTACCTTGAAGAAATTGTTTTGTAAATTTATTTTTTTTGGTTAATAATTTATTTAATTCATCGCTTATAATCTTGCCCTCGCTTTTTAAAAAAGATAATCGTCTTTTTAAAGCCCAATTTTCTTGTTTATTTTCAAAATGGGCATACTCAATTGATCCTATGAGACACATTTGAGCAAATTCTGGCTCTCTTTGCCATAAATATTTTCTAATTCCTTCTGCGGTTTGATGTCTGACATTCTGATTAACGTGAGTTAAGGCGATAATAATAACTTCCTTTAATCTTAATCTATCCTCATCTGTTGATATAAAATCAAATAAAAGAGGGAGAATAGATGCGGCTGATGCTGAACCATCGCAGTCTGTTTCATCCCATATTAAAATGTCATTTTCTATATTAGCATTGGCTACAGCGGCTTTAACAATTATCTCAATACACCAGTTAAGATCATATTCATTTAATTCTTGATGGTAATCTCTAATGAAAATTGATGCAGAAGTAACAACTCCACCATAGTTTATTATGGTAGAATCATTTGCTTGCCCAGATTTTAACTGTTCATCCCAATATTTTGCTTCAGACAATGCTTCTTGCCATGTTGAAAAGTAATCAGTTTCAAGGGGTTCGTTTCTCATTTTATTATCTGACCATAATTGCAGGGTATAGAGACGATTCATCTTTTGACTTCTTTCTAAGGCTTCTTGCTGACGTTCTTTCAAATCTGGTTCTAAATCTGGAGATTCGACTATTATTTTATTATTTTCATAATCAGGAGTCAATTTCCAGTTGCGGCTATCAATTCTATGAAGAAGAAAACGCATGATTTCATCTTTTGGTTCAGATTTATATAACTTATCAACAATTGCTAAGGCATCATTTCTCCATTCAGAAAGTTGAAGACTTATAATCAACATTTCTAAATGATTTTTTCGCCAAGGACGTGAGGCTGCAATATGCCTTTCTTCTGCATAAAGTTTAGATAGTGTATCTATTGTAAAAGGAGAATAATGCCAGTTAATTTTAAGGCCTTCATGAAGGGTGGTTCTTACTTTATCTAGATCATAAAGTTTAGCATTTTGTAATAAAGGTAATGCTGCTTTTCCTACTTTTTGAGGAAATCCTGTTGCGACAGAAGCTAATACTGCTGTTGGCATCACAGAATTACTATTTCTTAAAATATAGTCAAATAGCAACTCGATTTGTTGGAATTCAAATGTTTCTGCGCAAGCAATTAACCAGTTTTCAAGTGCCATTAAAGCTGATTGTAATAAGTTAGGAACTACAGAGAAACCACGATACGCTCCCCATAAACGTCCAGAGCAATATTGTTGTATTTTTGAGCCATCATTTAGTTCTATTTCTATCGTTTCAATCAGTGGCTTAGAATAGCCTACCCTTAAGTAACTCGATTGACGGTGATAATCTAAATCTGAATGAGCATATTTATCGGCAGAGATATTAAGTAAGTTAAGAATGAAATCTAGACCTTGTTTACAATAAGAATGTAATAGATATTTGAAGGGGCCTTTAGCTCCACTAGCAGGTGAAAATTTATCCTCATAAAGCCCAAAACATTCGTCAACATCGATGCCTCTATAAGAAAATATACGATGTTCATCATCTTCATTATTTTCTTTTATAAACCATTCATCATAAGCTAACCTAATTAGAGATTCAGGAGCATATTTAGAAAAGAAAGCTGTCTCAATTCCCAGAAAAGCCATTTTACAAAAATCACCAACGTAGTTAAGTTTTCTTTCCTGTCTTTTTTGGTTCGAGATAAAAATATCAGTTGCTAAAAGCGTTATAAACTCTTGACGAATGGCTGGAATTGTTTTAATAATCAGACTCAGGAGTTTTTTCCGATTACCATCATCTCTGTAATCACTTTTTAAGTCATCTAACAAATAAAGTGCGAGTAATCCAGCTTCACAGGCTGTTAGTGGTAGTTCTTCATTAATATTTAAGATAGATGACCACTCATCTAATACGGCTACTATATGAGATAATAAATCGGTTGATAAAAGTTCTCTATTTTCATATAAAAAATGAATCATTACCTCCCAAGCTTTCCCATGAGGCTCTAGAGATGTTGATTGATTATTCTCTTGAATTTTCCAAGGTGTTTTACACGCAATACGGAGAATAAAGCAGAAACGTTTCAGAAGTTCCGCATTTTCCGTAAATAATTGATTTTTTAATTTTCTCAAAAACTTATCTGGATTGTCCCCTTGAAGGACTGCGGAAATTGTTTGATCTTGCCAACATCGTTGAATATTTTTGCTTTTCAGAATATCATAGACAAAATCATCAATATTATCGCCATCTCTTAATTTTTGATGAAGCCATAAACGAAAAGCTCGATTCATAGCAGGTTCATGACCAACTCCATCAAGAAACTTTGGTATATTATCTGAATCTTCTTGATAAATTTCCTCAATGTATTGCTCAATTGCCCAATCTTCTAAAATATCATGGGCGAGACTAACAAGATTTTTAGCATCACGACGGATTAAATTATCTTCTTCTAGTTTATTTAATGCCTCACTATCAAATTCATTTACTGGAATACCAGAAAGCATTTTTTTAGCTCGTTTAACGGCAATTTCTATAAAGATTTTTCTTCGTTTTAAATGAATTCCATCTTTTCTTTCGTCTTCTTTTGCAATGACATTTTGCCAAACTGCAGCACGAAATTCTTTTTCTCCATCTTCGGGAGTAAATTCTTTTCCTGTTTCTAGCACTCTGTAGGCTAAGTCAGCATAAAATGGGCATTTGATTAAGTCTTTTAAGGTATGATTGTTAGACAAGGTTTTTAAAGATTGAATTTGCTCCGATAGTTGTTGTATCTCATCATCATTAAATCCTTTTAGGTTTAAGGTGTCAAAATTAATTTTGTTAGGTTGAAGATAAGTAAAGATTATTTGATTATAAGCATAATTACGTCCAGTGGTAATAATCGTCCATCCTTGTTGTTTTTTAATGAAATGAAGTAAATCAGTGAAAGCAGTTGTCTTGTCTAGTTCAAGAATTTTTTCTAATGATTCTATAATTAAATATTTCTTGGGAATGAGAGCAAAATTTTTCTCTAAATCTTGTAATGAACTCTCTAATCCTATGGCTGAAAATACGGCATCAAGATGGGATTGATTTAAGTCAGTGGTGCGTAAACAAAAAGTAGGAACATCCTGTTTTACCTGATTATAAAATTCTTTAATTAGACTAGATTTTCCTGAACCACGCTCACCCGTAACAAAAACAAAGTTAGATGTTTCAGCAAGGCTAATTAATTGACTTAATATATCAGGTCTTTTGATATGAATGCCATTAATGGTAGATTTTATTTCATTTTCTAAAATGTAATTCCCATGTTCTTCAAGTTTACGGATATCTGATTCTACATTGAAAGAATTAATTACTTTTTGTAAAACCTCTTGTAATTGTTCTTGATTAACGTCATTTAAGAAAATGCCAATATTAGCAATTCCCCCTGTTACTAGGGTTTGAAAAGCTTTTGTATCGTCTTGATTAATTTGAGTTAGACGAGAATCATTTTTTATCGCCTCAATCAATTGTGAATTAGTCTTAATTTCGGCTTCTACCAGTGCGATGAGTTCAGGGGAATCTGCTTGGGGATTATTTTGCAGAATTTCGGCTATAATTTGGCAAAGTTGGGTAATTAAGTCACTCATAAGTAATAGGATAAAATTAACTTCTTAGTTGGAATAGGCAAGAGGTGGTTAGATATGTATAATTAATTGTGTCTAGCTACATAAATCATCGGCCTTAATTTAGTTTTTAGGAGTTTGTGCTTGATTAATATGATTTTCTCGGCTCTTCGTTACCCTTTATGCTAAATCAACATACAAGATGCCAAGATAACATACTTCTAACCCAAAAATTCCGAAAGTTTCTAAAGCCATAGCCTCTCCGTTTTATTAGTT
>VYLL01000174.1_pt1 | contig 22279 bp, 20 predicted proteins | sample 5114301 | NCBI WGS metagenome assembly VYLL01 (sample SAMN12291809, study PRJNA351875) | freshwater metagenome | isolation source: freshwater lake | place: USA: Michigan, MSU2 Lake | collected 2011-08-16 | reverse complement strand
GAGCTTTGCGAGCCGATCGACCTGCCCATAGCTCATCTGGAGCACGCGACCGGTGTCCTTCAATACCGCGCGCGATTTCAGCCGTCCGAAGGTGATGATCTGCGCGACATGATCGCGCCCATATTTCGCCTGGACGTAACGAATGACTTCCTCGCGCCGGGTTTCGCAGAAATCGATGTCGAAGTCGGGCATCGACACACGGTCGGGGTTGAGGAAGCGTTCGAACAGCAGGTCAAGTTTCAGCGGATCGAGGTCGGTGATCGTCAACGCCCAGGCGACGACTGACCCTGCGCCCGACCCACGTCCCGGGCCAACCGCGATCCCCTGTCCCTTCGCCCATTTGATGAAGTCGGCGACGATCAGGAAATAGCCGGGAAACCCCATGCCGATGATGACGTCGAGCTCGAAGTCGAGACGCGCGCGATAGGCTTCGGCGTCGACCGGCCCTGCGACCAGCAGGCGCACCTCGAGCCCGTCGCGCGAGTCCCTCCGCAACTGCTCGGCCTCGGCCTGCGGATCGCCCGCCAGACTCGGCAAGATAGGCTTGCGCGAGGGTGCAGCGATCGCGCAGCGCTGCGCCACCGCGAGTGTATTGGCGAGTGCGTCGGGCATGTCCTCAAACAACGCGCGCATCTTGTCGGCCGGCTTGATCCACGCCTCCGGGCACGACTTCGCGCGGTCGTCGCTATCGACATAGGTCGAGCCGGCGATGCACAGCATCGTGTCGTGCGCGCGGTGAAACTCAGCCTCCGCGTAGCAGGCCGGATTGGTCGCGACGAGCGGCAACCCCCGCGCATCCGCAAGCGCGATCAGCGCCGCCTCGGCCGCCATCTCGACCGCATTGTCGCGCCGCGATACCTCGACATAGAGCCGGTCGCCGAACACCTCTTGCAGGCGATCGGCGTAGGCGTTCGCAGCATCGCGCTGGCCATCGGCCAGCAGCCGCGCCAACGCGCCCTCCGCCCCCGCCGTCAGTGCAATCACACCGTCGGAATGCCGCGCCAGCAGCTCGAAGCCGACATGGGCGTCGAGCTCCATCGGCCGCGCCAGGTGCGCCGCCGAAACGAGCGCGCACAGATTGTCGTATCCACGCGCGTCCTGCGCATAGAGCGCGAGCCAATCGAACACGCCCGCTCGGTCCGGTCGCGCAACTGCGAGAAATGCGCCGACGATCGGTTGCACACCGGCCTTTTTCGCACCGTCGCTGAACGGCATGACCCCGTACATCCCGTTGCGGTCGCAGATTGCCGCCGCCGGAAACCCCCGGTCGCGCGCCTTTGACCCGATCTCCTTCGGATCGATCGCGCCTTCGAGCATGGTGTAGGACGAGAAGATGCGGAGGGGCACGAAACCGGCGTGGGGCATGGCGCACTGTGGCCCCGCGCCTCGGGATTCGCAACGCCTAGAGCAGCTTTTCGATGTCGCCCTTCAAACTCTCCGGCTTGTCTGTCGGCGCATAGCGCGCCACGACGTTCCCCGCCTTGTCGATCAGGAACTTGGTAAAATTCCACTTGATCGACTGGCTGCCGAGCAGGCCGGGCTTGGCCTTCTTCAAATGCTTGTACAGCGGGTCCGCGCCATCGCCGTTGACCTCGACCTTGGCGAGCACCGGGAAGGTCACGTCATAGGTCAGCGAGCAGAAATTCGCGATCTCCTCGGCATTGCCCGGTTCCTGCGCGCCGAACTGGTTGCACGGGAAGCCAAGGATCGTCAGCCCCTTGCCCGCATACTCACGGTGCAGCGCCTCCAGCCCCTCGTACTGCGGCGTGAACCCGCATTTCGACGCGACGTTGACCGCGAGGATTGGTCCATCGACCTCCGACAGCGGCATCTCGGTCCCGTCGGCCTTGCGTACGGTGAAGTCCTTGGCGTTCATGGCGTCCCTCCCGTTATTCGACCACACGGATCCCCAGCTCGCGCAGCTGCTTCGGCGTCACCGGCGCAGGCGCGTTCATCATCAGGTCTTCGGCCTTCTGGTTCATCGGGAAGGCGATGACCTCGCGGATGTTGGGCGTATCGGCGAGCAGCATGACGATGCGATCGATACCGGGGGCCGAACCTCCGTGCGGCGGTGCGCCGAGCTTGAACGCGTTGATCATGCCCGAAAAGTTCGTGTCGACCTGGTCCTGCGTATATCCCGCGATCTCGAACGCCTTGTACATGATGTCGGGCCGGTGGTTCCGGATCGCGCCCGATGACAGCTCCACACCGTTGCACACAATGTCGTACTGGTACGCGAGGATGTCGAGCGGGTTCATGCTCTCCAGAGCCTCCATCTCGCCCTGCGGCATCGAAAACGGGTTATGGCTGAAATCGATCTTCTTTGCGTCCTCGTCGTATTCGTACATCGGGAAGTCGACGATCCAGCAGAAGCGGAACTCGCCCCCCGGGATCAGATCGAGCTGTTGGCCGACGCGGGTGCGTGCCAACCCTGCGAGCTTCACTGCCTGCGCCTCGGGGCCAGCCGCGAAGAACAGCCCGTCGTCGGGGCCGAGGCCGAGCGCGTCGTAGAGCGCAGCCATCCCCGCCTCGCCGTGGTTCTTGGCGATCGGACCGCCGAACTCGCCGCCCTTGCGCGTGACATAGCCAAGCCCTGCGAAGCCCTCGCCCTGCGCCCAGCTGTTCATGTCGTCGAAGAACTTGCGGCTCTTGTCCGCTGTGCCCGGCGCCGGAATCGCGCGGACGACGCCCTTGTCGGCAACGATGCTCGCGAAGCGGCCGAAGCCGGACCCCTCGAAATGCGCGGACACGTCGGTGATGATCAGCGGGTTGCGCAGATCGGGCTTGTCCGACCCGTATTTCAGCATGGCTTCCCGATACGGTATGCGCGGAAAGGGTGCAGGTGTGACGTGGCGACCGTTTGCGAATTCCTCGAACACACCGTGCAGTACCGGCTCGATCGCAGCGAAAACGTCGTCCTGCGTGACGAAGCTCATCTCGAAATCGAGCTGGTAGAATTCGCCGGGCGAGCGGTCGGCGCGGGCATCCTCGTCGCGGAAGCAGGGCGCGATCTGGAAGTAGCGGTCGAACCCCGCGACCATGAGCAACTGCTTGAACATCTGCGGCGCCTGCGGCAGCGCGTAGAACTTGCCCGGATGCACGCGGCTCGGCACGAGATAATCGCGTGCGCCCTCGGGGCTCGACGCGGTCAGGATCGGCGTCTGGAACTCGGTGAAGCCCTGTTCGATCATCCGCCGCCGGATCGAGCTGATTACGTTGGAGCGGAGCACGATGTTCGCGTGCAGCTTCTCGCGGCGCAGGTCGAGATAGCGATATTTGAGGCGGATTTCTTCCGGGTAGTCGGTGTCGCCGAACACCGGCATCGGCAGCTCGTTCGCAGCCGACTGAACGCTGACCTCTCGCGCCCGCACCTCGATCGCGCCGGTGGCGAGCCCCGCGTTGACCGTTTCCGCCGACCGCGCGACGACCTCGCCCGTAACCGTCACGACGCTCTCCGCGCGCAGCCGGTCGAATACCGCGTGCGCCGGACTGTCGGTATCGGTCACGACCTGCGTGATGCCGTAGTGGTCGCGAAGGTCGACGAACAGCAGATTGCCGTGGTCGCGCTTGCGGTGGACCCAGCCCGAAATGCGGACGGTCGCGCCGACGTCGGTGTCGCGCAGCTGCGCGCAAGTGTGTGTGCGGTAGGAATGCATGATGGGCGCGGCGCTTCCGCGCGACCTTCCCGTTTGTCAAGGCGCGTGGCATCGTTATGGGGGCGGGATGATGATTCACCCCGTGGTCGAAGACACGGCCACTCTTTCCGCTTTATGCGAGCGTCTCGCCAAATCCCGGTTTGTCGCGGTCGACACCGAGTTCATGCGCGAGAACACCTTCTGGCCCGACCTGTGCCTTATCCAGATCGCCGACGAGAGCGAGGCGGCGGCGATCGACCCGAAGGCTTCTGGGCTCGACCTGAAGCCGCTGCTCGACCTGCTGACCGATAATGAGGACGTCCTGAAGGTCGTCCATGCAGGCGGGCAAGACATCGAGATCGTCTACAATCTGACCGGCAAGACGCCGCATCCGCTGTTCGACACGCAGATCGCGGCAATGGCGTTGGGCCAGGGCGAGCAGGTCGGCTATTCGAACCTTGTCGACCAGTGGCTCGGCGTCAGCCTCGACAAAGGCGCGCGCTTCACCGACTGGGGCCGCCGCCCGCTCGACAAGCGTCAGATCGATTATGCGATCGGCGACGTCACCCACTTGTCGAAGATCTTTCCGAAAATGCTCGACAAGCTGATGAAAACCGGGCGCGGCGAATGGCTCGATGCCGAGATGGAGCGGCTCGCCGATCCGAAGAACTACGCGCAGGAACCGTCCGAGGCATGGAAGCGCGTCAAGATCGCGAGCCGCAAGCCTGAGGTGCTCGGACGGCTGCGCGCGCTCGCCGCGTGGCGCGAGCACGAGGCGCGCACCAAGAACCTGCCGCGCGGGCGGATCGTAAAGGATGAGACGCTGTCCGACCTCGCGCTCAACCCGCCGCGCGCGCAGGGCGATCTTGCGCGGGTTCGCGGCCTTTCGCAGAGCTGGGCGGGGAACGACATCGGCGCACGGATGATGGCGGCGCTTGCCAATGCCGTCGCGCTGCCGCCCGATCTGCTGCCGCCGCGCGACGACCGCAAGCCGGGGCTTGGCAAGGACGGTGCGCTGGTCGCAGACCTGTTGAAGCTGCTTCTGAAAATACGTGCGAAGGAGACGAACGTCGCTCCCCGGCTGCTCGCGCGGACGGACGACATCGATTCGCTCGCAGCCGGCGTGCGTGAAGGTCTGTCGATCCTCGACGGCTGGCGGTTCGAACAATTCGGCAGCGACGCGCTCGATCTGGTCGAGGGACGGCTTGCCTTTGCGGTCGTTGGCGGCAAGCTCAAGATGACGCGGACGGAGATCGAGTCGTGAAACTGCTGATCGCCTTGAGCGCCAGCCTGGTGCTTACCGCTTGCGAGACCATCCCAACGGCGGGTGCCGGGCGTTGCGATGCCGGTGCCGTGCGCCAATTCGTCGGATCGCTCGCGACCGCCGATCTTGGGTCGGTCGTCCTCCAGCGCAGCCGCGCGCGGTCGATCCGCTGGATACAGCCGAACAGCGCGGTGACGATGGATTACCGGCAGGACCGGTTGAACGCGAAACTCGACGCGCGAAACTTCATCACCGCTCTCGACTGCGGCTAGGTCAGGCGACAGCGGCCGTCCGTCCGAGCGCATGAGCCAGTTGCCGGTGCCGCCGCTCCACGGGCTCGCCGTAGAGCGCCTTGGCGCCTTCGGGCAAATGCAGGGTGGCGGTCTCGGGTTCCAGCGACATTCGCGTCGTCTCGAGCGGTCCCGCCACACCACCGCTCAACCGCTGACCGAAGCGCATCGCATGACCCCAGCGCGCCGCGGTCGCGCATTGTTCCGGCGAGGTGAGTTCGGCAAGGATCGGTACCGGCTGTGAATTGCCGCCGAAGCTGATGTGCAGCGCGTGCGCCACCATCGCGCGCTCCGCTGCGGTAATGCCGACCCAGTTGCCGAACAATGCGATGTCGAGGCCTCGTGCGGCGCGCAGCTCGGGATTGGCCATCCAGCCGACGTCGCTCAGCAGGCAGGCGGTGTGCCGCAACCGCGCGCAGCGCGCGTCCTCGTTTGCAAATAGCGGTGCGATCCAGTCAGCCAGCAGGTCGCCATGTTCGGGAAAGCGGCCGAGCATTGCCCCTGTTTTGCGCGCCCCCTCGATCAGAGGATCGAGCGCGCGGGTCTCGTCGTCGAGCGCCTCGTAGATCAACCCCTCGCGCAAGCCATAAGCGGAGACGATGAGACCGCCAAACCGCAGTTGCCGCACGAGCACCGCCAGCAGGGCTGCGGCGTCGCCAAGCATCCCGATGCGCCCCGATGGCAGAACATCGAGGGCTTTCAAACGCTTGCGGTCCATTCTTCCGAGTGCGCGGACGAGACGAAGCGCGGCCTCTGGCGGCATGGCATAGCCGTGGAGCACCGGCAGCGGCCAGTCCGTCAGGTGCATGTGCAGTCGCGCGAGCGCACGCCACGATCCGCCGACCAGCCAGAACGGCAGCCCCGACTCGACGCCGTGCCACCCCGATCTCGTGAGCAATTTCCTGACGTGACGGTCGAGGACGCCGCGCCCCTTCGCGAGCGCGGCAAGCCGGAGGACCCCCAAGGGGAGCGAAACACGTTCGTGCACGTCGCCCGCCCGAACGCGCACGAGTTCGAGGCTTCCGCCGCCAAGGTCGCCCACGATTCCGTTTGCACCGGGAAATGCGGAAATGACACCAAGGCCCGAGGCACGCGCTTCCTGCTCGCCACTTAGCAGTTCGACGTGCATGCCCTGCAATTCGGCTGCGGCGAGGAAGGCAGCTCCGTCGCTCGCATCACGGACGGCAGCGGTCGCGACCGTGCGCACCCGATCGACACCCATCGCACGCGCCACCATATCGAAGCGGGCGAGCGCACGCAGCGCCTGCGCCGCAGCCTTGGGATCGAGCGCCGCTCCGTCGCCCAGCCCCTTGCCGAGCCCCGCCGACACTTTCTCGTTGAACAGCACGGCCGGCGCCCGCGCCGGGCCATCGTAGACGACGAGCCGCACCGAGTTCGACCCGATGTCGATGATGGCCTGGCTCATCGGCGCGCGAGACTGAGCGTCGGCACCGACGCCCCCTCGTCAAGCGCGGCGCCGCGTCCTGACAGCGAAGGATTGGTCATGAAATAGCGATGCAGGTTGAACGGCTTGTCGCCCGGCGCGACGCGAGCGTAGCTCCCGTCCGGGCGAAGATCCCAGCTCTGCTCGGTGTCGATAAGGTTTGCGACCATGACCTGGTCGAGCACCTGATCGTGCACCGTCGGATTGTCGAGCGGCAGCATGTATTCGACGCGGCGGTCGAAATTGCGCGGCATCCAGTCGGCGGACGAGATGTAGACCCGCGCCCGGTCGTTGGGAAGCGCCTTGCCCGCACCGAACGCCCAGATGCGGCTGTGTTCGAGGAAGCGGCCGACCACCGATTTGACGCGGATGTTGTCCGACAGGCCCGCAACGCCCGGACGCAGGCAGCAGATGCCGCGGATGATCAGGTCGACCGGCACACCTGCCCCGCTCGCCTCGTAGAGCTTGTCGATGATATCGGGGTCGACGAGCGAGTTCATCTTCGCCCAGATGCCCGACGCTTCACCGCTGCGCGCATTCCTGATCTCGGTGTCGATCAGCGCGACCAGCTCGTTGCGGAGGCCGGCGGGCGACAGTGTCAGCAATTCGAGCTTTCGTGGCTCGACATACCCGGTGATGTAATTGAACATTTGCGCAGCATCGCGTCCGGCGCGCGGATCGGCGGTAAAGAAGCTCAGATCCGTATAAATCCGCGCGGTGACCGGATGGTAGTTGCCCGTGCCGAAATGGCAGTAGGTGCGCGTCGCATTCCCTTCGCGCCGCACGACCATCGAGACCTTGGCGTGGGTCTTCCAGTCGATAAACCCGTAGACGACCTGCACCCCTGAGCGTTCGAGTTGCGACGCCCAGAGCAGGTTCTGCTCCTCGTCGAACCGCGCCTTGAGTTCGACCACAGCCGTGACCGACTTGCCGGCCTCGGCCGCGTCGCACAGCGCGCGAATGACCGTCGGCTGCTTGCCCGCGCGGTAGAGCGTCTGCTTGATCGCGACCACGTCCGGGTCGGCTGCGGCCTGTCGCAGGAAAGCGAGGACCACCTCGAACGATTCATACGGGTGGTGGACCACGATATCCTTGGCGCGGATCGCGGCGAAGCAGTCGCCGTCGTACTCGCGGATGCGCTCGGGGAAGCGCGGACTGTACGGCGTGAACTTCAGGTCGGGCCGGTCCTCTTCGACCAGGGCACCCAGCGCGCCGATGCCGAGGAAGCCGGTGACCTCAGAGATCAGCCCGTCGCCGCCGCCTAGCTCGCGCTTGAGCAGCGCTTCGAGGTCGGGGACGATACCCTCTTCGAGCTCGAGCCGGATGACCCGGCCCCGCCGCCGCCGCATGATCGCGGTGCGGAAATAGCGGACAAGGTCCTCAGCTTCTTCCTCGATCTCGATGTCGCTGTCACGGATGATCCGGAAGGCGGCGGCGCTTCGGACGGTGTAGCCGGGAAACAGATCGCCGGAGAAGCGTCGCACTACGTCCTCGAGTGCGATGTAGTTCGCATCCTCGCCGTGCAGCCGGACGAAGCGCGGCAGCGTCGGCGGCAGCATCACGAGTTCGCGTACCGTTTCCCTGTCGGCGTGGCGCTCGAGGTCGAAGATAAGCGAAAGCCCCTGGTTCGGGATAAACGGAAAGGGATGCGCGGGGTCGAGCGCCTGCGGTGTCAGCACAGGGAAAATCTGGTCACGGAAGTGAGTTGCGAGCCATTCGGCACAATCATCAGGAACTTCGTTGTCGCCAAGGACCCTGATCCCGACTGCCGCCAGCTCGAACTGCAGCTCCAGCCAGATTTCGTCCTGCGTGTCGGTCAGCAGGTCCGCATCCGCGCTGATGGCGGCGAGTTGCTGCCCGACGGTCATGCCGTCGACTGACAGTTCATCGACCCCCTGCAGCTGCTGGCCCATCAGTCCGGCGACGCGGACCATGAAGAACTCGTCGAGGTTGGTGCCGGAGATCGACAGGAAGCGGAGCCGCTCGAGCAGCGGATGCGCGCGGTTCTGCGACTCCTCGAGCACCCGACGGTTGAACGCGAGCCAGCTCAGCTCGCGATTGAAATAGCGCGCGTCGTCGCCCTCGTTCATGCCGCCCCCGCATCCTCGCCGGCCAGCCCCAGCACCTCGCGAGCAAGCGGGATCGTCACCGGCCGCCGACGTGCAAGCGACGCTGCGTCCAGCGCATCGGCGATTGCAATGACATGCGCGTGACTTCGCACGACGCGAGGCACGAGGTAGGCAGCGACTTCCGGCGCAAGCGCCAGCCCGCGCCGCGCAAGCTGCGCAGTCACCAACGCGCCGACCAGCGCCTCGTCCGGATCGTCGATGGCGACGACCGGCGTGGCAGCCAGGCGCGAGGCAAGATCGGGAAGCACGACATCCCAGGCGGGCGGCGGCGCGTCGGCAACCATCAGCAGCGGCAGGCGCGTCGCCTGCGCCTCGTTCCATGCGTTGAACAGCATCCGCTCGTCGCGGGTTTCGGCCCGATCGATGAACCGCCCGCCGCTGCGCCGCGCGAAGATGCGGCCGAGCAGGCTGCGGCCCGACTTGCGCGGCCCGGTCAGCAATGTCGCCGCGACCGGCCAGGTCGCAGGGCGTTCGAGGTGGCGGACCGCAATGGCGTTGGACGGTGTCACGATGAAGCTGTCATCGGCTTCATCCTCGGGCCAGTCGAGCGGGAGCGCGCTCTGGTTCATTTACCCCTCACCGGGCGATCCGGAGGACGCCCCCGCCTTCCGAAACGCGGAATCCGCGCGCCTGCAGGGCAAGGCGCAACATGGCGAGATCGCCCTGAAAGCTGACGCTCATCACCGATACGCCGCCAAGCGCAAGGCTTGTCGTATTTGCGGAACGCACGCCCGGGACGCCGCGCACGCTTGCCTCGATGCCCGACACGGAGCCGACATCGGGCGTGTCGAACTGGACAGTGAAGGTCGAAACTGTCGTCGGCACCTCCGGCCCGGGCGCGCTCGAGTTGTCGATCGAGTCGCCCGGCTCCGCGTCGGTCGCATTCGCGAGCGCGTCAGGATCGACCTGTGGCACCGGAATCAGCGACGGGTCGGGCCGCAGCGTGCCCATCGCGAGCGCGTCCGAATAGATCCGGTCGATGCGGCGGATAGCCTCGTCGAACATCGCCGGGATCTTTGTGCTCGAATCGACCTGCAGCGCGAAACTGTCGAGGATACGGTTGTCGGGACCGTAACGCGCGGTGAAGATCGCGTTGACCGGGCCGCCGGGATAGCTCCGCTGCATCCGCACCTGAGGAATCAGAACGTCGGCCGCACCATATTGGTCGAGGATCATCCGCCACCACGTCCGCCCGGGCCGCTGCGTCTGACCGTAATTCAGCAGCAGCGGGTCGGAGCCCGTCCCGCTGGGGCGGACATAGTCGATGGGACTGGAGCCCGTGCGGAAGCGCGCCCAGGCCTTCTGCCATTCGGTGCGCTGTTCGAACACGTAAAAGGTGCCGCCCGAAATCTCGACCGGCACGACGAGCATTGGCGCGGAGCGGCGCGCGATGCCGCTGACCCCCAGGATCTGCCCGGCGCGCGCGCGGTCGAACAGCACACCCAATCTCGCGACATAGCGTGTCGGGCCGATCTGCTCGTTCTCGACGACGATCCCCGCAACAATGGCATCGAGCGCCGAATCGCTCAGCCCCGGTGCGTTGCGCGAGCCGCCGTGGGTTTTGGCCCACAGGTCCTTCCAGGCCTCGCGCTGCGCGATGCGCCAGCCGCCCAGCCGCGCCGCTTCGGCAGTCTTCGCACGCACGTCGACCGCGATGCCCGTGACTTCGAAGCTGCCCGACGAATCGATGGGCGCGACGCCGCGATTGTCGCCCTCGAGCTGCGCATAGGCCGCGACAGCGAGCGCGACCGCGCCCGCAATGGCCAGAACTGGGGCGACCCGCACCTTCACGGCGCGCCTTTTGGCGAAGCAGCCGTGGAAATCCAAGCGCGATGTGTCTAGCGGCTTGCGGCATGAGCAATCGCGGTGGTTACACTTACGAACAGGCAGGCGTGTCGATCGCCGCGGGGAATGCGCTGGTGCGCGCGATCGGTCCGCTCGCGAAAGCGACGCGACGTGCCGGGGCGGACGCGGAGCTGGGCGGGTTCGGCGGGTTTTTCGACCTGAAAGCCGCGGGGTTCGCCGACCCGTTGCTGGTCGCGGCGAACGACGGGGTGGGCACCAAGCTGAAGCTCGCGATCGAGCACGACCGCCACGACGGCGTCGGCATCGACCTGGTGGCGATGTGCGCCAACGACCTCATCGTCCAGGGTGCCGAGCCGCTGTTTTTCCTCGACTACTACGCGAGCGGAAAGCTCGACACGGCGGTCGCGACGCGGGTCGTCGCGGGGATTGCGGAGGGGTGCAAACAGGCCGGTTGCGCGCTGATCGGCGGGGAAACGGCGGAAATGCCGGGCATGTACGCCGACGGCGACTACGACCTTGCCGGCTTCTGCGTCGGCGCCGTCGAACGGTCGCAGGTCCTGACCGGCGACCGCGTCAAGGCCGGCGACGTCATCCTCGGCCTTGCATCGTCGGGGGTGCATTCGAACGGCTATTCGCTCGTCCGGCGGCTCGCGGCGGACAAGGGCTGGAAGATGGACCGTCCGGCCCTGTTCGACGCCGACACGCTGCTGATCGACGCCCTGATGGCGCCGACACGCATCTATGTGAAAGCGCTGCTCCCGCTCGTCCGCGCGGGAACGATCGCGGCGATGGCCCACATCACCGGCGGCGGGCTGCTCGAGAACATCCCGCGCGTGCTGCCGCCGCACCTCCATGCGACGATCGACGCAGACGCCTGGCCGCAGCCGCGCCTGATGGCGTTCTTGCAGGCGCAGGGCGACATCGAGCCGGAGGAATTCGCGCGCACCTTCAACTGCGGCATCGGAATGGCGGTGGTTGTTGCGGCGGATGCGGCACATGACGTCACGGCGTCACTCGAGGCCGCAGGCGAAACGGTGCACAGGATCGGCCGGATCGATGCCGGGACGCGGGGTTGCACGGTCGAGGGAAGCGCGGAGACTTGGAGCGCACGGGACGCATGGTCGGCGACGCATGAAGGCTAGGGTTGCCGTCCTGATCTCCGGCACCGGCTCCAACATGGCGGCGCTGGTGTTCGCCGCGAAAGCCCCCGACTGCCCGTTCGAAATTGTCCTTGTCGCGTCGAACAACCCGGACGCGCCAGGGCTGAAGATCGCCGGGTCCGAGGGGATTGCGACGTTCGCTCTGTCGCACAAGGGGATGCCGCGTGCGGACCATGACGCGCTGATGCACAACGCGATCGCCGCCGCACGCGCCGACTATGTCGCGCTTGCCGGGTACATGCGCGTGCTGACGCCGCTGATGCTCGGGCCTTGGGCGGGGCGGATGCTTAATGTGCACCCGTCGCTGCTGCCGAAATATCCGGGTCTCGACACACATGCCCGGGCGCTGGCAGCGGGAGATGGGGTCGCGGGCTGTTCGGTGCACCTCGTGGCCGAGGACGTCGACGGCGGTCAGGTGCTTGGCCAGACCGAAGTCGCGGTGCTGCCCGATGACACGCCCGAGACGCTCGCGGCGCGGGTGCTCATTGCCGAACATCAACTCTACCCGCGCATCCTCGCCGACTATGTCTCGCGCGAGGCCGCCCCGGACTGGATCGTCGCACGCGTCGGCGAACTTGCGATGACGCTGCCCGAAACCGACTTCCGCCAGTCGCACGGCAGCCCCGGTTGGCGCGTCGGCGGCGAGAAATCGGGCAAGTTTTTCGCCTATGTTTCGGTCCGCCACCACGGTGAGGATGCGGTTGCGCTGCTCGTCAAGACCAGCGGCGCGGACGAGATGGCGGCGCTGATCGATGCCGAGCCCGATGTTTACTATCGCCCCGCCTATTACGGCGCGAGCGGGTGGATCGCGATGCGGCTCGATCGGCCCGGCGTCGACTGGGGGCATGTCGCCGACTGGCTCGCCAAAAGCTGGCGCGCAGTCGCGCCGAAGCGGCTCGTCAAACTGCAGAACATCGCGGACGCGTTTTGAGCGACCAGAGGTCGACTTCTAAACATGTCCTGAATTGCCCTAGGACGGCGCGCAGAACTTATCAGGAACGATTTAGCTAGGGGAGCCAAACGATAGGCGAATCGCTGTAGGAGGCTCCTAGACACCTTCACAGGCATCTTGGCTGTTTTCCGCCATTTTGACATGCCGCCTGAATTTGTGGAGCAATGGCTCGGTATAGCCGCTCGGCTGAGCAACCCCGTCGAATACCAGTGCTTTCGCCGCCTGCATCGCGATGCTATCGGGCGTGAGCTTGCGGTAGAGCGGGTCGCTTGCATTCTGCGCGTCGACCTTCGCCGCCATGCGCGCGAATGCCGCGTCGACCTGGGCGCGTGTACAAACCCCGTGTAAAAGCCAGTTTGCAAGTGCTTGTGACGAAATACGAAGTGTCGCACGATCCTCCATCAGGCCAATGTCGTCGATATCGGGCACTTTCGAACAGCCGATACCCTGGTCGATCCACCGCACGACGTAGCCAAGGATGCCTTGCGCGTTGTTGTCGAGCTCGCGTTCGACTTCCGCCGCGCTCCAGTTGCGCCCGGTGGCGAGCGGAATACTGAGCAACTCGGACAGCGGCGGCACGGCTGTTCGGTCTTTCTGAACCGCGAATACATCGACCAGATGATAGTGCATCGCATGGAGCGTAGCGGCGGTCGGCGACGGCACCCAGGCCGTGTTCGCGCCGCTCAAAGGATGCGCGATCTTCTGGGCCATCATGTCGGCCATCCGGTCGGGCGCGGCCCACATGCCCTTCCCGATCTGCGCGCGGCCCGACAGCCCGCAGGCGAGCCCGATCGCGACGTTGCGCGCCTCATAGGCCTTGATCCAAACGCTCGTTTTCATCTCGCCCTTGGGCAGCATCGCACCCGCGCGCATCGACGTGTGGATCTCGTCGCCCGTCCGGTCGAGGAAGCCGGTATTGATGAACGCGATCCGGTGTCGCACCGCATGGACGCACGCGGCGAGATTGGCCGACGTCCGCCGCTCCTCGTCCATCACCCCGACCTTGATCGTGTGCCGCGCGAGGCCGAGCAGGTCCTCGACCGCGTCGAACAGGTCGTTGGTGAACGCAGCTTCCTCGGGCCCGTGCATCTTCGGTTTCACGATGTAGATGCTGCCGGTGCGCGAATTCCCGCCCCTATCGTGCGTCGCGATGAGCGCGGTGAAGACCGCGTCGAGGATTCCTTCGGGCGCCTCCGAGCCGTCCGGCAGAAGAACTGCCGGGTTGGTCATCAGGTGCCCGACGTTGCGCACGAACAGCAGGCTGCGGCCGTGGAGCGTCAAATCGCCCCAGACACGATCCGGATCGAGCGCGCGCGTCATTGATCGCCCGCCCTTGTCGAACGTCGCGGTCAGGTCACGCTTCATCAGCCCGAGCCAGGTACGATAGCCCTGCACCTTGTCCTCGGCATCGACCGCCGCAACCGAGTCCTCGAGGTCGATGATCGTCGACAGCGCCGATTCGAGGATGACGTCGGCAACGCCGTCGGGATCGTCGCGCCCGACCGGATGTTCGTTGTCGATTACCAGCTCGATATGCATCCCGTTGTGTTCAAACAGTTTTCTGCCGCTTGCCTCGGCAACCAGGAACGCGCCGTCGCGCCAGCCCGGGATCGCTTCATCGAGAAATGCCTTCGCCCGTGCGACCACCGCCGCGCCACGATCCTTGTCGTAGCCTCCGGGCTTCGCGGGCGGCGCGTCGAGCGCGTCGGTGCCGTAAAGCGCGTCGTACAAGCTCCCCCAGCGTGCATTGGCGGCATTGAGTGCGAATCGTGTATTGAGCGCGGGCACAACGAGCTGCGGCCCCGCCATCGTCGCGACCTCCGCATCGACGTTCGCCGTATCGACCGTGAACGGCGCCGGTTCGGGAACGAGATAGCCGATCGCGCGAAGGAAGGCCTCATAGGCGGTCGCGTCGTGCGATTGTCCGGCACGCGCCTCGTGCCACGCATCGATCTGGCTCTGCAAATCCTCGCGCGTGGCAAGCAGCGCCCGATTGACCGGCACGAAACGCGCAAGGATATCCGCCAGTCCCTGCCACAGCGCGTCGGCGGCGATCCGCGTCCCCGGCAGCGCTTCCGTCTCGATGAAATTCGCCAACACGGGCGCGACCTGCAACCCCGCGCGCGTCACATATGACATGCCCGTCTCCTGATAACTCACAAGCCCCGGGGAGGAGGTGGCGCGCCTATGCCGCGATGACAGGGTGGTGCCAAGTGCAGAAACCATTGCTAGGGCGAAACGCATGACCTTCCGCATGCGGGCCGCGCGCCCTGACGATCTCCGCGCGCTCTACGAGATGGCCAAGCTTACCGGCGGCGGCTTCACCAACCTGCCTGCAGACCGCAAGGTGCTGGCCGCCAAGCTCGAGCGCTCGGTCACCTCGATGGCGCGCGCGGAGGATGCCGTCGCCGACGATTGCGTGACGTTGATGCTCGAGGACTCGGCGAGCGGCGCGGTGCGCGGCACCTGCCAGATCTTCTCGAAAATCGGCGAGGCCGCGCCCTTCTACAGCTACCGAATCGGCACGCTGACGCAGGCGTCGAAGGAGCTCGGTCGGACGTTTCGCGCCGAGATGCTGACGCTGTCGACCGATTTCGAGGGCGCGAGCGAGGTCGGCGGGCTGTTCCTGCATCCCGGCGAGCGTGCGGGCGGCCTCGGCCTGCTGCTCGCGCGCAGCCGCTATCTCTACATTGCGCAGCACCGCGCGCGCTTTGCCGACCGCATTTTTGCCGAGCTGCGCGGGGTGATCGACGAGGGCGGCGGCTCGCCGTTCTGGGACGGGCTTGCGGGCAAGTTCTTCGGCATGAGCTTCCAGGAGGCGGATGCGTTCAACGCGGTCAACGGCTATCAGATGATCGCCGACCTGATGCCCAAGCACCCAATCTACACCGCGCTGCTCCCCGACAGTGCGCGACTCGTGATGGGCGTCCCGCATTCGAGCGGACGCGCGGCGATGCGAATGCTGTCGAACGAGGGATTCGTGCACGACCATTATATCGACATTTTCGACGGCGGGCCGACGATGCACGCACTGACCGACCGGGTTCGGAGCATCGCCGAGGCGCGCACGGTAAGAATCGAGCGGGTCGCGGATAATGAAGCGCCACGCGCAATCGTAGCGATCGGGCGTTTGGCGGACTTTCGTGCCGCATACTCTCGAGTCGCCGACGGTGCTATTGATGTTGAGGGCGCAAAGGCGCTCGGCGTCGAGCCGGGCATGGACGTGCTGGTGGCACCACAATGAGCCTCGTCGAAATCAACTTCGACGGCATCGTCGGCCCGAGCCACAACTACGCGGGTCTCAGCCCCGGCAACCTCGCGGCAACCGGCAATGCAGGCAACATCTCGCACCCGCGTGCGGCAGCCCTGCAGGGTCTCGAGAAGATGCGCGGCAATGTGCAGCTCGGGCTGACCCAAGGCGTGTTCCTGCCGCAGCCGCGCCCGGATCGGGCATGGTTCGCGGCGATGGGCTGTGAGCTCGACGAGGCGGTCGAGCCGCATATTCTTGCCGCAGGCATGTCGGCCTCGTCGATGTGGGCCGCGAACGCCGCGACGGTTTCGCCAGCGCCCGACACGCGCGATGGCAAGTGCCACCTCACCGTCGCCAATCTGCTGACGATGCCGCACCGCGCGCACGAATGGGAGTACACCCTCGCGCAGCTTCGTCTTGCCTTCGGGAGCAATGTTTTCGCGGTTCATTCACCCGTCCCCACCCCTTTCGGCGACGAGGGCGCGGCCAACCATATGCGCCTGTGCCGCGAGCACGGCGCGCCCGGCGTCGAAGTGTTCGTCTACGGCGTGCGCGGCGGGCCCTTTCCTGCGCGCCAGCATGTCGAGGCGTCAAAGGCGGTCGCGCGACTCAATCAGGTCCATACCGCCATGTTTGTCGCCCAGTCCGAGGAGGCGATTGCTGCAGGGGCGTTCCACAACGATGTCGTCGCGGTTGCAAACGAGCACGTTCTGTTCGCACACGAACGGGCTTTTGCGGACAAGGCCACCTTCTTCGCCGACCTGCGCCGACTGCTGCCCGAGGTCGAGATCGTCGAAGTGCCCGCGAGCGCGGTGTCGCTCGCCGACGCGATCCAGTCCTATCTGTTCAACGCGCAGCTGGTGACGCTGCCCGGCGGCGAGATGGCACTGATCCTGCCGACAGAGGCGCAGGACAATGCGCGGGTCTGGACCTACCTCCAGACGCTTGTCGCGGGGAACGGTCCGATCCGCCGCCTCGTTCCCGTCGATGTCCGCGAATCGATGGCCAACGGCGGCGGCCCCGCATGCCTGCGCCTGCGCGTCGTCACCGACCCTGCGACCGTCGATCCGCGCTTTCTGGTCGGCGAGGAAAAGCTCGACCTCATCGCCGACGTCGTCCGCGCGCACTGGCCCGAGAGTATTGCGCCTGCCGACCTCGGCAGCGGCGCGCTCATCGCCGACATCGAGCAAGCGCAACGCGCGCTCGCCGAAACGCTTGGAATCCCGCTTTGAGACTGTCGGATTAACTGACAGTCAACCATCGCCGTTCAGGACCTATTTACGCGTTTCCGCCGCTGGCCTAGTCCTTGCTGCATGAAACCCATGCTCAAGAAGATCGCGCGCCTGTTCGTCATCAAAAGCCGGATCGAGGCGTATCTGATCATCTTCGCACTCGCGGTCGGCGCGATGGAGCGTGGCAAGGGTTATCTGGTCGAATATCCCGGTACGGGCGGCTGGCTGCTGTTTTGGGCGTGCAGCGGTGCCGTGATGCTTGCAGGTGCCAAGATTCTCGACGCGCTCCGCTACGAGCGCGAACAGATGTCACAAACAACGGGAACCTGACGCGGCGCGGCGCGCTTTCGCCGCTCCATCAGGAGGACCGAAACATGGCACGCACATTGGAACGCTTCAGCATCGCGCGCGCGGCGGACGGCTATCTGCTCACGATCGAGGACGATTCGGGCGAAACGATCGAGATGAATGCGACGTTCGACCAGCTCGACCTGATCACCGAGGAACTCGACCGCGCGCTCGACGAGGACGAGGAGATCGAGCTGGAAAGCGATGACGAACCCTCGACGGAGGATACCGAAGACCGCTGATCGAGCCGTGGTTCCCGTCGCGACCGCGCAGTGATACGGGCGGTCGCGAAGGGGGCGCGGATGAAGCTGTTGTTGCTGGGCGGTGACGGGATCGGGCCCGAGGTCGCGGCTGAGGTCTGGCGCGTTATCGACGTGCTCAACCGCGATCACGCATTGGGTGCAGACGTTTCGGAGAACCTGTTCGGCGGCGTAAGCTACGACGCGCACGGCACGCCACTGACGGACGCCGCGCTGGCTGCGGCGAAGGCGTCGGATGCGGTGATCCTCGGTGCCGTCGGCGGTCCGCAATGGGCGGACGTCGCGCGTGGCGACCGGCCTGAAGCGGGGCTGCTCCGGCTGCGCGCCGAACTCGGCGTGTTCGCAAATCTGCGCCCGGCCTGTTGCTTCCCGGCGCTCGCCTCCGCCTCGACCCTGCGCGAGGACCTGGTTTCGGGCCTCGACCTGATGTTCGTGCGCGAGTTGGTCGGCGGAGTCTATTTCGGCCAGCCGCGCGGCATCGAAACGCTCGCAGATGGCACCAAGCGCGGGGTGGACACGCAAGTCTATACGACCGCCGAGATCGAGCGCGTTGGGCGCGTCGCATTCGACCTTGCGCGCAAACGTTCGGGCCGCTTGACGTCGGCGGACAAGGGCAACGTCATGGAGACGGGGCTGCTCTGGCGGCAAACGATGACTGCGCTGCACGCACGCGACTATCGCGACGTCGCGCTCGACCACATCTACGCCGACAATTTGGCGATGCAGCTCGTCCGTGCGCCGAAGCAGTTCGACGTCATCGTGACCGACAATCTGTTTGGCGACATCTTGTCGGATGAGGCCGCGATGCTGACCGGCTCGCTCGGAATGCTGCCCTCTGCCGCGATCGGCGCGGGCGGTCCCGGCCTGTACGAACCGATCCACGGTTCCGCGCCCGATATCGCGGGACAGGGCATCGCCAACCCGGTTGCCGCAATCCTGTCGCTGGCCATGGCATTGCAATGGTCGCTCGGACGGGCCGACCTCGGCGACAGGGTCTTTGCCGCCGTTGACGCGGCGCTGACCGCAGGCGCGCGCACGCGCGACCTGGGCGGTGACCTCACGACCTCGGCGATGGGCGACGCGATCCTCGCGCAGCTGACATGAACCTGCGGCACATCGAAATCTTTCACGCGGTCTATATCAACGGGTCGGTAAGTGCTGCCGCGCGGGCGTTGAACGTCTCGCAACCCTCGGTCTCGAAGACGCTGCGCCATGCCGAAAGCATGCTCGGCTTCCCACTGTTCGACCGCGCGGGCGGGCGGCTGACCCCCACCGACGACGCGCACGCGCTGTTCGGTGAGGTGCGCGACATCCACGACCGCGTGCAGGCGCTGCGGCAGGCGGGGCGCAACCTGAAGCGCGGCACGGGCGGCATGCTGCGACTGTCGGTCCTGCCCTCGCTCGCGCTCGAAGCGATCCCGCAGGCGACGGCCGAATTCCTGAAGACACATCCTGACACGCGCTTCGACCTGCAGACTCTCCACCACGACGAGCTGCTACGCAAACTCTACGAGCGCGAAACCGACCTCGCCGTCGCGCACGAGACGCCCGTCAATGCGCCGGTCGGCAAGCGCTGGCTCGGCGAGGGCGAGATGGTGCTGCTCTACCGCGAGGCCGACCTTCCCGATGCCCCGTCGCGCCTCGGCCTCGACGTGCTCGCAGGGCGCCGGTTCGTGAGCGTCGCGGCGAGCGGCCCCCTTGGTGCGCAGTTCGCAAGCGAGATCGAGCGGCTCGGCATCGAACTCGACGAGGTCGTCTCGGCGCGCACGTTTTTTGTGGCGGCCGCCCTCGTCCGCGAAGGCGTGGGCGTTACCGTCATCGACAGCTTCACCGCGCGCGCGGCGATGACGCCGGGACTCGCAATGCGACCGATCAAACCATCGCTTGCGTTCGACGTCCACGCCATGTTCCTCGCCGACCGGCCGCCCAATGCACTGGCGACTGCGTTCCTCAAGACGCTCGCCACTGTCATCGACCGCGCCTGACCATAACGTCAAGCTATAGCGCGCGCGCGGGTTTCGCACTGCCCGCCTGCGACCGCGCTGCCTAGCCTCGCGCCCGATGATCCCGGCACCGTATCTCCTCTATCTCGGCCATTCGTCCGACCCCGTCGGGATCAAGACATCGCGCGGCCTCGCAACCTTTCGGCGGGACGCGTGCGTCGGCGAATTCCGGCATGACGATTGCCCGCTGACCCTCGATCTGCCGCGCATGAGCATGGGCGAAGGCGCAGCGGCCGGTGCCAGGACGCTCGTTCTGGGAATAGCCAATGCAGGCGGAACTCTGGGTGAAGACCTGATTGCCGATGCGGCTTCGGCCCTGGAAGCGGGGATGAACGTCGCATCGGGCCTGCACCGCCGGTTGCGCGACGTTCCCAGGCTTGCCGAGCTCGCCGAAGCGCGGGGCCTGCACCTCTACGACGTGCGCGAGCCGCCTGCGGACCTCCCCGTTGGCAACGGCTACGCACGTGCGGGCAACCGACTGCTGACGGTCGGTACCGATTGTTCGGTCGGCAAGATGTATGCCTCGCTCGCGCTCGTCGACGGCCTGCGCACGCGCGGGGTTGCCGCCGATTTCCGGGCGACCGGGCAGACCGGTATCCTGATCGCCGGCGGCGGCGTGCCGGTCGACGCGGTGGTCGCCGACTTCATCTCGGGCGCGATCGAGGTGCTCGCCCCCGCGCGCGACGACGGCGGGTGGGACGTGATCGAGGGCCAGGGATCGCTGTCGCATCCCTCGTTTGCGGGCGTCTCGACGGGCCTTCTCCACGGTGCGCAACCGGCCGCGATCGTCATGTGCCACGACCCGGCGCGCGACCACATGCGCGGCATCCCGGGCCGTTCGCTGCCCTCGATTGCGGAGGCACTCGACATGAACCTGCTCGTCGCGCGCCTGACCAGCCCGGATGTGCGCGCAGCCGGGGTGTGCCTCAACACCTCTTCCTTCGACGAAGCCGACGCCCGCCGCCTGTGCGCAGGCGCGAGCGACGACACCGGCCTCCCCTGCACCGACCCGCACCGGTTCGGCGTCGGCGCCATCCTGGACAATCTGCTCGCATGCCACGCACCCTCGACGCGCGCCACGACGCGCACCGCCTGAGCCGTCCGTTCCGCATTTCGCGCGGGGTAAAGACGGTCGCGGATGTGGTAACCGTGACGATCCGGGACGGGGACGCGACGGGGCATGGCGAGAGTGTTCCCTACCTTCGCTATGGCGAGAGCGTCGAGGCGACGCTTGCACAGATCGAGAGTGTCCGGACGGCTGTCGAGGCAAGGGTCGATCGCGACGAACTCGCAAGGTTGCTGCCCGCAGGCGCAGCTCGAAACGCGGTGGACTGCGCGCTATGGGACCTCGAAGCGCGGCTTGCCGGAACGACTGTAGCGGTGCTTGCCGGGATCGCGCCCCTGCCCCGTACGCCGAGTGCGATCACGATCGTCATCGACGATTTGGCTGCAATGACTGCGGCCGTCCGTGCCGTCGCCGATGCGCCGGTCTTGAAATTGAAGGTCGATGCCAACGATCCCGCGGCCAGGCTCCAAGCGGTCCGCAACGCTGCACCTTCGGCAACCCTGATCGTCGATCCGAACGAAAGCTGGGATCGCGCGACGCTTGAAGCCGCGATGCCCATGCTGATTGAAGCGCGCGTCGCGATGCTTGAACAACCGGTACCCGCAAGCGACGACGCATGGCTCGGAGCATTCGATAGCCCCGTTCCGATCTGCGCCGACGAAGCGATCCACACCATCGCCGATCTCGACAGGGTCGCCGCGCTCTACGGCATCGTCAATGTGAAGCTCGACAAGACTGGCGGCTTGACCGGCGCGCTCGCGCTCGCGCGTGCCGCACGTGCGCGCGGGTTGGGCGTGATGACCGGTTGCATGGTGTCCTCCTCGCTGTCGATCGCGCCGGCGCTCCACGTCGCGGCACTCTCCGACTACGCCGACCTTGACGGACCCCTGTGGCTTGCCGAGGACTATACAGACGGTGTGCGAGACGAGGCGGGCTATCTGCTGGCACCGCGCCGCGGATTTTGGGGGACGTGACTATGAAGCGGGCGGCGGTGGTTCTCTTCTTCCTCGCAGCCCCCCTCAGCGCGCAGACAGCCGTCGAAACGGCACTTGCGTCCGCCCCCAGGGGAACGCGTATCGGCATGGTCGTGACTGACGAGGCGGGGCGCGAGATCGTTGCCGTGCTTCCCGACCAGCGCTTCATCCCGGCATCGAACACCAAGATGTACACGACCGCCGCCGCCTTCGCGACGCTCGCCGATCTGGACAAGCCGGATGTCCCGGGTGGCGCAAGCGTGTATCTGGACGGCCGCGACGTCATTCTGAGGGGCAACGGCGACGCGCGGCTGTCGAGCGTGCTGGACTGCAAGACGAACTGCCTCGCGACGCTCGCGGATGCGATCGCGGCGAAAGCGAAGCGCGTCCGCGGCGTCATCGGCGACGCCACCGCGCTGCCCGACCTGCGCTGGAGCCCGGGGATGAGCTGGAATAATGTCTCGGA
>VYLL01000173.1_pt1 | contig 22343 bp, 19 predicted proteins | sample 5114301 | NCBI WGS metagenome assembly VYLL01 (sample SAMN12291809, study PRJNA351875) | freshwater metagenome | isolation source: freshwater lake | place: USA: Michigan, MSU2 Lake | collected 2011-08-16 | reverse complement strand
GGCGCGGGAGGCGCGGCCGGGGCCGCGCCGGGGGCCGGCGGCGTGACCGGCTGCACCTGGACGGGCACCGGTGAAGCGGGGGTCTGGGCCAGGGCCAACAGCGGCGTGCCCGAGGCGAGCACGAGCGCGATTGCGAGCGTGCGGACTGAGGCGTGGCGGAACGTGGTAGTCATGCGGATTCCTTCGATCAGAGAAACACGAACGACGCGGGAGAACGGTTGACGCGTGACAGAGAGCGTCTGCGACGAGCCCGATGGCAGCGGGCTGTTGCCGGCGGCTCAGGCCAGCTCGGGGTACAGCCGCTTGACGACGCCGACGAGGTCGCGGACGTGGCTGATCGACTCGTCCATGAACTTCTTCTCGGTGTCGTCGAGCTTGAAGGTGATGATCTTCTCAACGCCGCTAGCGCCGAGTACCGCGGGCACGCCGACGAAGTAGCCCTTGCCCTTCTGGCCGGGGGCGACGCCGAACTGATCCTCGCAATAGGCCGCGGAGGCGATGACGCGCTTCTTGTCGCGGATGATGGCTTCGACCATTTCGACGGTGCCGGCGCTGGGGGCGTACCAGGCGCTGGTGCCCATGAGCTTGACGATCTCGCCGCCGCCGACCTTGGCGCGATCGACGCACGCCTGGATCTTCTCGGCGGGCAAGAGGTCGGTGACTGGGATGCCGTTGACGCTGGTGCGGTTGGGCAGCGGGACCATGTCGTCGCCGTGACCGCCGAGCAGGAGGCCCTGAATGTCCTCGACGCTGACGCCGAGCTCGAAGGCGAGGAAGGTCTTGTAGCGGGCGACGTCCAGCGCGCCGGCCTGGCCGATCACGCGATGGGCCGGGAAGCCGGTGACCTTCCACATGACGTAGACCATCGCGTCCAGCGGGTTGCTGACGACGATGACGATCGAGTCGGGCGCGAACTTCTTAATGTTCTCCGCGACGCTCTTGACGATGCCCGAGTTGATGCTGACAAGGTCATCGCGGCTCTGGCCGGGCTTGCGCGGCACGCCAGCGGTGACGACGACGACGTCCGAACCCTGAATGTCGGCGTAGTCAAAGGTGCCGGTGATGCGGGCGTCAAAGCCCTCGACCGGGCCGCAACAGGCCAGGTCCAGCGCCTTGCCCTTGGGCATGTGCAGCTCGGGCTTGTCCTTATTGGCGATGTCCAAAAGCACGACGTCGCCAAGTTCTTTCATGGCGATCGAACGGGCGCACTCGCCGCCGATGTTTCCGGCGCCAATGACAGAGATCTTCGCGCGACGCATCATGGTTTTTTCCTTTGCAAGGTGAGGATCGCGGTTGCTTGGTGCGATCGGGGCGGATGATATGGCGTCGGAAGGGCCGAAGGGTGAGGGCCGAGTGGATCAAGAGAGCCCTGCGCGCGAGGGTTGGGTTCTCTTGATGGCTCTGGCGAACCGAGTATGAAGAGGACGCAAAGAAGAGCAGAGGGACGCGGAGAAATCCGCGGCCGATCGCGATCACTCTCACCCTCCCCCGTTTCCCAACGGGGGAGGTGCCGCGCTTCGCGGCGGAGGGGGGTGGGGCTTCGAGTTCTTCGTTATCGCGGAGTCGCTGTGAGTCCACGGACCCCCACCGGCTCGAAGACTTGCCACCTCCCCCGGTGGACCGGGGGAGGGCGTTTGCTTGCTGACGGCTGTCGGCTGAAGGCTGGCGGCTCACTCCACCGGCTTCAGCAAGTTCCCGTTCCCCACTGGTGCTGGCGGTTGCGCGTCGCGGCCTGCGGGGCCGTCGGGGGATGGGCTGACGCGGGTGCGGGCGGTGAGGGCTTGGGTGACCCATTTGGCGATGTCTTCGGACCAGCTTTCGAGTTGGAGGAACAGCAGGCGGTGGCCGCCGGGGAAGGTCCAGCGTTCGGGGCGGGCGAGCTGTTCGTAGAGCTCGTCGCCGAGCGCGGCGGGCACGATGCCGTCGGTCGAGGCGTGGAGTTGCAGCACCGGCTTGTCGCGCAGCGAGCCCGCGGCGTGGAACGGATCGAGCGTGCTGCGGCGGAGATACTCGCCCGCCAGAAGCCCCGCCATCGCGCCCGACGCGGGCTTGCCGAAGAGCAGGATTTTCATGCCCGCGTCGGTGAGCTCGCTGGTCTGCGTGATGCGGATGATGTTGGCCCCGCTGCCGGCGATGACGGCGGCGGACACGCGATCGCCGAGCTTCGCCGCGACGGCCGGGAGGGCCAGCGAGCCGGCGCTGAAGCCGACCAGCACCACGGGCTTGTTGCGCAGCTCCGGACGCGTGCGCCAGAGATGCTCGATCGCCCCCTCGACGGCGTACGCAGCCTCGGCCAGGCAGTCGTCAGACATTTTCGCGACCATCTCGCCCGCGGCGAACACGGCCTCGGGCGTGCCCAGCTCCATATGCACCGGCTGCCAGCGGGCCCAGGGGAACTCGGTGCAGAGCTCAACAAACCCGCGGCGGCGCAGGGCGTAGATCACCGGCTGTTCGTACTCCACGCCCGCGAGCCCTTGCATGTGTACGACGATCCCCGCCGGGGATTCGTGGTTGCCCAGGGGCGGGTAGACGTCCAGAGCCAGCCCGCCGATCTCGGCCCGCGGGTCGGGCACACCGGAGGGAAGGTCCTTGCCCAGCGACGTGAAGATCAGCAGCCCCGAACGGCGGCGCGGGCCCGACGGCTTGAGCGTGTCTGCCGGGACGGTGACTTCGAGCAGCGCGCCGAAGTCGGTGGCGGTGGCGTCGGTGACGGTGAGCTGCGTGCGGCTGATGAAGGGGATGAGGTCCGTGCCGTCGCGGACGACGGTCTGGCGGATCATGGTGTGTTCGCCGCGGCTGGTGGCGGCGACGGCCTGGGCCCATTCGCTGTTGCGCTCGGGCCAGACGGGCGAGGCGAAGGGGCGGTTGGTCGGCGGCTGCGTCAGGCGAAGAGCGTCGGCGTGCGAGATGCTGACGCAGCCGGTGAGCGAGAGCGTGCTGAGGCCGAGGAGGAGCGCGGCGGCGAGGGACGCGAACGAACGAAGCGTCATGCGTGCGCGGGGTGCCGAGATCGGGTTGGGAAGGCGCGCGCGGGTCATCGTTCGTGTGGAGTCGTGTGCGAAGCGGGATCAGAAACCGGCGAGAGCGTGTCCGGCGCGGTGAGCAGAGTCGCGGCTTCGGACGACGCCGCCGACGAGACGACGCCGCGGGCCCGCGCCAGCGACGCCTTTGCGTCTTCGATGATCTCACGAACGCCTGCCGGTGGCAACTCGGGCTGCCAGAGGGCCTGGATCTCGCGATTGTGACGGTCCAGGAGGTACGCCGCGCGGTCGATGGCCAGGGCGTGCTCGTCGCGCGGGAGTGTGTGCAGCTCGTTGAGGGCGCAGGTGATGGCGTGGAGCGTAATGATCGCAGGGATGGCACTGCGCCAGCGCTGGCCGGAGTCCGTCGCGGGGATCGCGAGGCTCGCCTGCGCGAACTCGATGTACCGACCCAGGAGAGCTTGCCACGTCATCGCGTCCACGTCGTCATTCTTCGCACGAAGAACGCGCGGCGCGGCGGCGAAGAAAGAAGGTTGGGTTACGATTGGCGATGCAGATAGACCCCGCATCGATCGACGTGGCAACTCGGTACAAGCTGATGATCGGCGGGATCGTGCCGCGGCCGATCGCGCTGGTGAGCACGATCGGCCCGGGGCCCGCCGGCGCGCCGAACGTCGCACCGTTCTCGTTCTTCGCGGGCGTCGGCAGCGACCCGATGATGCTGCTGTTCTGCCCGGCGAACACCGCAAAGGGTGAAGAGAAGGACTCGCTGCGCAACGCCAAGCCTGTGAGCGAGGGGGGCACGGGGGAGTTCGTGGTACACATCTGCCCGGATCGGCTGGCGCGACAAATGGCGGCGTGCGCCGAGCCGCTGGCGTACGGCGTGAGCGAGGCGGAACTGGCGGGCCTGACGCTGACTGCGAGCGCCGTGGTCAAGCCGTTGCGGGTCGTCGAGAGCCCGCTGGCGTTCGAGTGTGTGACGCGACAGGTGATCCGTACCAACCCCGGCGTGCCGTCGGGCGGGAACATCGTGATCGGCGAGGTGGTGAGCGTGTACGCGGCCGACGGGCTGATCAACGAGCGCTACCACGTCGACCCGGACATGTTGGACGCGATCGGACGCATGGGCGGGCTTGGCTACTGCCGCACGCGCGAGCGGTTTGAGCTGCCGATGGGGAGGGCGGCGATGGGAAGTGCGGAGCAATGAGTGCTGAGTGCTGAGGAAAGGCGGGAGGCGGGGGACGTATTCGGTTGCGCGGGGGTACATGGAGGCAGAGCGGCGAACATGAACATGAACATGAACATGAAAAGGACGTCCGCCGAGTGAGGTTCAGGCTCGCTTCCCTCAGCACTCATTGCTCAGCACTCAGCACTCTTCTCGCCCTCACCCCGGGCCCAGCAGCCGGTGGACCTTGCGGTTGAGGTACCAGGCGTGGTGGTCCAGGTGAAAGACGCTGTATTGGAGGATGTCGCGAAACTTCTGCTCGCCGAGTTCGCTGTGCAGGCCTGCGCGTTCGAAGATCTCGGGCCCAAGAGTGGCAAGCCAACTGGCGGTCCATTGTCGCAGGGTGTGGATGGCGGCGACGAACGCGCCGGGCGGGAACTTGGGGCCGGTCTCGGGCGTGCCGTACATCAGGCCGCTGTCGATGAAGGCGTTCTCGTCCCAGTATTGCAGGAGCGGGCGGTCTTCGCTGGCGATGCGGCGCATGCGATGCACGAGCACCATCTCGGCATCGGTCAGGTGGCCAAGAAGCACGCGGACGGGCCAAGTGCCGACGCCCGCGTCGGGCAAAAACGCCATGTCGAGCTGCTCGTCGGGGAGATTGAAAACCCGCCGATCGAAGCGTTCGACACCGACGCGGTAACGGTTGATGAGCGACGTGTTTGTGACCGCGTCGAGTGCTTCGAGAAACGGCTGCGGCGAGTTCGGATCGATGGTCTGCTGCATGATTTCAGCGTAGCCGCCAAGGACGATTGCTGGCCGTCAATCAGCGGCTGACGCCAGCCCGAACTCCGCCGCCCGCGCCTGCACGCGTGCCTCGATTTCCGGCGTCGTCCGCAGGATCGGCGGCCAGGATCGCACGGGCTGCGCGTTGCGCTCGTCGCCAGCGACCTTCGGCGTCGCGTCAAACGCCACCGAGCGCGACAGGCGATACAGGTCGCGCCCGGCGTCGCTGTGGGCGCACCAATGGAAGAGCACGCTGTCAATATCGGTGATGTCCGCGTCAGCCCCGACGACGATGACAAACGGCGGCGCGGCGTCGACCTGACTCAGCGCCGCTTCGATCGTTGCGATCGCGCGGGCCCCGTCACCCGGCGCGGCTTTGGTGATCTGTGCCAACAGCCAGCCGCCGGCCAGAGCCGCGGGCACGCTGGCGCGGAGCGCGATCCCCGCATGCTCAGCCGAGGCGTACACCGCGTTCTCGATCGCGACGCGCTGCGCGTCGGTGAGCGCGGCCCGCGGCGGGTGCAGCGGCTTGCCGTCGATGGCTTCGTCGTCGAACTTGCGGGTGCAGTCGAAGCCGATCTTGGTGCCGGCACCCAGGCGCGGGGCGGCGTGGTCCAGGATGTCCAGCGGGCCGTTGACGAGCTCGAGGTCGCGGAGCGGGTCGCAGTTGCTCGCGGCGGCGCTGAGCACTGCGAACGTGTTGTGTACGTCCACGTCGCCCTCGACGACGAAGATCGTCTTGGTCCACGCCATCTGCCCCGCGCCCCAGATGCTGTGCATGACGCGCCGGCCTTGCAGCGGATAGGCCTTGTGAATCTGGATGCACGCGCAGTTGTGAAACGCGCCGAACATCGGCAGGTCGTAATCCTCGATGTCGTGAATCAGCGTCTTCAGCAGCGGGAAGAACACGCGTTCCGTGGCCTTGCCCAGGAAATAGTCTTCCTGCGGCGGCAAGCCCACCACCGTCGTCGGATACACCGCGTTGCGTCGGTGCGTGATCGCGGTAACGTTCAGCAGCGGGTAACGGTCCGGAAGCGAGTAGAAGCCGGTGTGATCGCCGAACGGGCCTTCAAAGACGGCGCCGGGGCCGAGGGTCTGGCCGGTGCGCGGATCGAAGCCGATGTTGCCGGCCTCGTGACTCACGAAGCCCTCGATGATGATTTCGGCGTTGGCGGGCACCCAGAGCGGCACGGTGGCGCCGCGAACCATCTCGATGCCGCGACCGTTGAGGAAGCCCGCGAGCAAGAGTTCGCTGATCCCCGGCGGCAGCGGCGCCGTCGCGGCGTACGGCAGCACGCTCTCGCCACCCAGCGCGATCGCGACCGGCATGGGCTTGCCGAGTGATTTCCACGAGCGCCAGTGACGCGCGCCGTCATGGTGAATGTGCCAGTGCATGCTCAGCGTGCGTTGCCCAAACAACTGCACGCGGTACATGCCGATGTTGTGGCTCGAGGGGCGAGCCTCGTCGATGTCCTCCGCGTGGATCGTGTGAATGCCCGCCAGCGTGATGTACCGCCCGCGCATGGTGGCGTTCCACGCTGCGTCGCGCGGCAGTCCCGCGATCGCGTCGTTCACGCCGGGTGGATAGCCCAGCGAAGCGAAGTCGCCGTCGTGCGGCCAGCAGCGCATGATCGGCAGCGTCGTGAGGTCGATCGCGTCGCCGGTGAGCACGACTTCCTGACACGGGCCCGTCCCACGCCGGCGTCGCGGCGGGATGCGCAGCAGCGGGGCAAACTGGCGGGCCTTGGCGCAGAGTTCCTTCAGCGAGCGCGGCGGCTCGGGCTTGACCAGCGCGCCGATGCGGGCACCGACGCCGTCGAACCCGGACGTGGTGCCCAGGGCCATCTCCATGCGGCGATAGCTGCCCCACGCGTTGATGAGCAGCGGGAATGCGGCGCCAGTGGGGCGTTCGAAGAGGAGGGCCTTGCCGCCCAAGTGGGCGAAGCGCGGGTCGTTGCGCTGGCTGGAGGCGTGACCAAGGTGTGGCGCGCGAGATTTGCTGGCGCGATCGGCGATCCAGGGGATTTCAAGGACGGGGTCGGCGGGAGCCGCGATGCGGAGAAGCTCACCTGCGTCTTGTAGCGCCCGAATAAAGTCGCCGAGGTTCCGGTACATTGTCAGGACGATATGGCGGGCGAAGGCGGGCAACGCGACGCGACCGAAGCCGGCCAACTGCTGCCGGCGCATGTCTACGCGCGCGAGCGCAACTGGCCCAAGTACTTTGACACGATGGCGAACCTGCCGGCGCGCCCGACGCTGATGAAGGCCCTGGAACACTTTGATCGCGAGGGCGGGACGGCTCGGCGGGCAATCGATCTTGGCTGCGGCGAGGGACGCGACACCGTGGAGTTGCTCCGGCGTGGCTGGTCGGTGGTGGCGGTGGACGCGAGCCGCGACGGGCTGCAACGCGTGATGGCACGCGTACGGGCGACGGATGACGCGGATGCGCTCGCCCGGCTGGAACTCGTCGAACGCAGCTTCGAAGATGCCGGCGAACTCGGGCTGCCGAGCGCAGATCTCGTGAACGCGTCGTTTGCGTTGCCGTTCTGCGCGCCGGGGGCGTTTGGGGCGCTGTGGGGCCGGATCGTTAAGTCGCTCTCGCAGGGCGGGCGATTCGCGGGGCAGTTCTTCGGTGATCGCGACGAGTGGGCGGCGTTGCCGGACCGCACACACCACACGCGGCCCGACGTGATGGCGCTGCTCGAACCAGGGTTCGAGATCGAGTTTCTCGAGGAAGACGAACGAGAGCCGACGCCCGGAGCGAAGGTCGGCAAACGCTGGCACGTGTTTCATGTCGTCGCGCGACGGGTGTAATCGCGGGCGCGAGTGCGAATGGGTGCGTCGGTCGGGGGCCGCGTATGCGGCTCACGGGGCGTGCGGGGGGCTCTGCGTCCGAGAATCCCGGGGTGGGTTTTCTTTCGCGGCACTTGTCCACGCGGGCGCGAAGATGTGGTAAAGTCGAACCCGGGCCCGAGTGGGTTCGATGACGGAGCCGCCGAATGCACAGCCGCTATCGCACCATCCTGCTCTTTGGCCCCCCCGGCGCGGGCAAGGGCACGCAAGGCAAGATCCTCGGACATGTCCCGGGGTTCTATCACCTCTCCTGCGGCGACGTCTTCCGCAACGTGGACATGACCACGGCCCTGGGCAAGACGTTCATCGAATATTCCAGTAAGGGCCTCCTCGTCCCCGACGAGCCGACGGTGCAGATGTGGTCTCAGCACATGCACGCGCGCACGGTCATGAGCATCTACAAGCCCAACCAGGACCTGCTGGTGCTCGACGGCATCCCGCGCAACCCCAACCAGGCCAAGCTGCTGGAAAAGCACCTCAAGGTGCTCAAGATCATCCACCTCGTCTGCCCCGACGAGAACAAGATGATCGAGCGGCTGCGTCGTCGCGCGATCAAGGAGAATCGCTTTGACGACGCGCGCGAGGACGTCATCCGCAAACGCTGGCAGGTCTACAAGGACGAGACCTATCCGGTGCTGGAGTGCTACGACCGGAGCCTGATCGCCGAGATTGACGCGATGGGCTCACCCGGCGAGGTGCTCATCGAGGTGCTCAAGCATGTGGTGCCGGTGCAGGACGAGCACTTCGGCAATCGCCTTGCGGGCACCGGCCCGGCGACCTAAATCTCCGCGATCGGGCGGGCACGCAGGTGCTCGCTCAGGAACTCCACCTGGATCGTCTTGGCCTCGGACGCGACGCGCCCGAAGCCGTTGTGTTCATCCGGAGCGCCGGTCGTTTCCCATGTGTGCAGGCGCACGTTCGCCGGGTCGTCGCCCGCAGAGATGTAATGCTGCTTCAGCGCGTCGGTGAATGATTCGATGCACGCCACAGGCACCGTGCGATCGGCCCGGGAGTGCAGCGCCAGCAGCGGGATCGGCCTCCATCCGTCAACCCGCGGCAGCGGGTCCAACTCCGGCACAAGATCGGTGACATGCTCGACCGGCCAGCCGCGCGACGGGTCGTAGAGCATCTTGAGGTTTCCGGCGGTGCTCTCCACACACGCGCACACGAACGGATGCGGGTCACACAGGCGGCGCAGCGTGACCATCCCGCCGGCGGACATGCCCCCCAGCGCCGCGCGGCTCAGATCAAAGCAGCCTGCGAACTCACTGCCGCCCAGCGCCTCATAGATCCCGTCGAGCTCCCCCACCATCTGGCTGAGCACCTCGGGCGTTCGTGTCGGTCCTTGCAGCGCGGGGTCGGCGCGCTCGCCATGCCCGGGCAGATCGACGGCGCACGCCGCGATGCCGGCGCGGATCCAGCGGAGATAGCGCCCGCTGTCAAGAAACTTGTCGGCGGTGCGCCCGTGCATCCAGATGCCCACGGGACAGGGCGTCTTCCAATCCGGGTGCGCAAGCAGCGCGGGCACGCCGCTGGTGCCGAGGCGCACGACGCGCGTGCAGCGGGCCAGCGAGGCGGGCATCGACTTGAATCGCTCGTCCATTGGCGACGATAGCGCGGGGCGGCGCGTGATTACTCGTTCGGCGCGTCGCACCGGCATCATTCAGCGTGACATCACTCAGCGCGGCGGCGGACCGTCGCCGTTCATCGTCGCGTCCTTGCGATACTCGCGGCTGACCCACGGCGCGAACGCTCCGAGGATGTTCGCCCGCGACAGCTCGGGCCAGGGCGCGCTGCCGCGTCCGAGCATCCACTCGCCAAACATCGCCAGGAATCGAACATTGGCGCGAACGCGAGCCATGAGCGAGTACTTCACCGGGCGCGAGTTGATCTGCAGCACCAGCGCCGTGGAGTCATCGTCAAGCTCTTGACCCCCGGCGTACTCGCGAACGCTTGCGACCAATCGCTGCGCAAGCGTCTGGGGATGCGAGCGGTCGAGGCGTTCGATCAGTTGCAGCAGTCCCTGCTCACCCAGCATGCGCCCACCGGGCTGGCGGGCCTCCATCAGTGCGTCGGTGTAGAGCACGACGATGTCGCCATCGCTCATGCGCAGCGCGTCGGCGTGGTACTGGCTGTCTTCGATGACACCCAGCGGCGCGTTGCTGATGTTGCTCGATTCGGCGCCGGGGCGGTCCTGCGAATCAAGCACGCGCCAGCGCTCGGACCGGGTCGAATACACCAGCGGGCGCGGGTGCCCGGCGTTGCAGATGATCAGCACGGAGCTGGGCGCGAAGTACGTCGCGACGATGGCGGTGGCGAACTTGCCGAGCTTGGCTTCGGTTCCGAACTCTCGATTGAGGCGGGAGACCAGCGGACCGTGTTCAACGTAGTTGACGAATCGCCGCATGATGTCGCGCAGCTTGATCGCCAGGTCGGCCGCCGAGCCGCCATGGCCGGAAACATCCGCGAGGATCACGCGCCCGATACGCCCGGTGCCGCAGCTTGAGATGTAGTGGATGTCCCCGCCGGCGTTCTCGCCGCGATGCGGGCGCGAATAGACCCACATGTCCACGCCCGGCATGGTCGCGGCACGCTCCACCACGCCGTTGCCGCCCCAAATCTCCATGCACTGCATGGTGTGGGGCGATTCCGCGTCAGCAACCACCGACCGCAACCGAGAGTCGGTATCGGGCATGAGCGGGCTTGGATGCGGGGAAGTCGCCATGGGAGTGTTCGTTGAGATGCCGCGGGGCCGGACGCGTTTCCATCGTAACGACTTGTGACTTGGATTCGGCCTTGCACATTCGCCGGCGCGGCGCGAGTCGCGACGACCGTGCCGCGCTCGTACGATCTCGGCTCAGCGTGCTGCATTTCATGCTCATCGCGATCTTTGGGTGCGTGGTCGTTTCCGACCGGCTTCACGCGATCGCGCCGGGAGTGGGCTCCGGGCACGCCCTCGGTGTACTCGGGCTGTCGTGGGGCGTTTCGATCGCGCTGGTGGTGATTCAGCTGATCGCCGGTCGCGTGGCCTTGCGTCGGTTGCAGCGAACCGGGCAGTACAGCGCAGTGGCAAGGTTCGATCAGGTCGTGCTCGCATCGCGCTGGGCGGGTGTGCTGGCCCATGTGATCGCGACGCTGATGCTGGGTTCGCTCAGCGCGACTCGCCACTTCGTCGGGGATCTTGTGCTCATCGACGAGTTGCTCGCGAGCGTTCCCGCGCTGCTGGTGATCACTGCGGGTTGGTGGGCGAGCTATCCGATGGATCGGCTGATGCGCGAGGCGGCGCTGGTGGGCTCGCTCGATCGCTCGCGCCCGGTGTTTGATGGTCCCACGCGACTCGGGCATGTCGTGATGCAGGTCCGGCATCAGATGCTCCTGGTGCTCGCGCCCGTTTCAGCGCTCACGGCTCTCGGCGAGACTTCGCCACGCGTGATCGAGTTTGCGAGTGACCGCCTGTTGCCCATGCGAGGCTGGCTTGGCGGCCTGGGTCGATGGCTTTCCACCGCGGAGGGGCAGTCGCTGGCGCACTCGGGCGTTCAACTTACCGGTGTGGTCGTGCTCATGGCGATGCTGCCGCTGGGCATCCGCTGGCTGTGGGACACGATCCCCATTCGCTCCGGCGCTCTGGCTGAGGATCTGCTGGGCCTGTGCCATCGCAATCATGTCCGGGCCCGTGAGATCCTGCTTTGGCGCACGCACGGCACCATGATCAACGGGGCCGTGATCGGCGTGTTCGGCCGGGCTCGCCACATCCTGCTCACCGATGCGCTGATCGACGACTTGCCGATGCCGCAAGTTCGCGCCGTGCTGGCGCACGAGCTCGGGCATGTACGCCACACGCACATCATCTGGCTCGGGCTTTCGCTGATGAGCACGCTTCTGGTGTTCACCGCGGCGCTGAGCGTCGGCATCTGGTTCGTCATGCGCGCTGCGGGGTTTGAGGTGCCGCTCAGCGCCGAGCCCACCGTCATCGAGTACCTCGGCGGCGGTTTGGCGATCCTCGGCGCGTTCGCGGCCTTCGGATGGATCAGCCGACGGTTCGAGTGGCAAGCAGACGCGTTCGCCGTTGCAGCACTGAGCCGCGATGAACATCTTGCGAATCTCGAGCGCCCGCTCGAGGAACGCGCCGCGCCGGGCGTTGTCACGCCCGCGGCCGCGCGGGCGATGGCCGGCGCGCTGGAGTCCATCGCGATCCTCAATCACATCCCGCGTCACCGCTTCGCGTTCCGGCACGGCTCGATCGAGCGTCGCGTGCGCAACATTCTCTCGCTGGAAGGACGGGCGCTGAGCAACTTGCCGATCGACCGCACCTCGCGCTGGATCAAGCGGTGCGTAGCGCTGATGTCCGCGCTCGCGCTCGCAGCGATCGTCCTCGAAGCCCTCTTCGCGCAAGCGCCTGTGTAAGCTGACCACGCATGACACTCAACTTCGTCAAGATGCACGGCATCGGCAACGACTACGTCTTCGTGGACGCCTTCAATGCGCCCGGCGTCGAACGGCTCCGCCTGCCGGAGCTCGCGCGCCGCATCAGCGATCGCCACACCGGCGTCGGCGGCGACGGGCTGATTCTGGTGTGCAGGCCGACGCCCGGCGCGAAGCGAGACGGGGCGCACGCACGCATGCGGATGTTCAACGCCGACGGCAGCGAATCCGAGATGTGCGGCAACGGCGTGCGGTGTGTGGCGAAGTTCGTCCACGACCGGCTTCGGGTGCGTGCGTCGCCGCTGCTGATCGAAACCGGCGCGGGCGTGCTGGAGATTGATTACACGACGCGCGATCGCACGCTCGTGAGCGCGACCGTGAACATGGGCGTGCCCGTGACGCGTCCGGAACGCGTACCAGTGAATCTTTCGACCGCCGCGACGTCACTTGCAAAGGTGACGAGTCGTTCGCGCGTCGCGCTGACATCGCACCCGTTTCAATCGCTATTGCGCACAGATCTCGGCTGGATCGCGATGACATTCGTCAGCATGGGCAACCCGCACGCGGTGGTGTTTGTTAACGGTGCGGCGAGCAAAGTCACGCGAGTTTCCCGCCGCCTGACGCTCCGTTCCCTCGCAAGCCTGCCCGCAGACCTCGACGCGATCGACCTCGCGCGCCTCGGCCCCGAACTCGAACGCCATGACGCGTTCCCCAATCGCGCGAACATCCACTTCGCGCATGTGACTTCGCGCACGCGTGTCCGAATGCGCACCTGGGAACGCGGCTCGGGAATCACGCTGGCCTGCGGCACCGGCGCCTGCGCCGTGCTCGTCGCGGGCGTGCTCAACGACCTGCTCAGCCCCACAGCACGCGTGGATCTGCCCGGCGGGTCGCTGCGCGTGCGCTGGGATCTTGACACGCAACGCGTGCTCCTGACCGGGCCTGCGACCGAGTCGTTCAGCGGCACATGGACCGGCTGAAACTCCGCTCCGCTACCCACGATCACGCGTAAGAATGCGTCGCGCCTACCATGCGGCCCTTCACAAATCACCCCTTTGAACTTGGAGTATCCCATGGAAACGACCCTGATTATCCTGAAGCCCGACGCGGTGCAGCGTGGCATCATGGGCCAGATCTTGACCCGCTTTGAGAACAAGGGCCTGCAGGTCGTCGGCGCGAAGATGACCAAGATCAGCCAGCAGCTCGCCGCGACGCACTACGAGGCCCACAGCGCCAAGCCGTTTTACGCGGGCCTTGTCAAGTTCATGACCAGCTCGCCCGTGCTCGTGCTCGCCCTGCGCGGCAACAAGGCCATCGAGATCGCCCGCAACATGATGGGCGCGACCTTCGGCTCCAAGGCCGCCGCCGGCACGATCCGCGGCGACTTCGGCGTCAGCAACAGCTTCAACCTGATCCACGGCAGTGACAGCCCCGAGGCCGCCGAGCGCGAGCTCAAGCTCTTCTTCGCCCCCGGCGAAGTGCAAGAGTGGAACCGCAACGGCGACGCCTGGATCTACGACATGAGCGGCGGCAAGGCGGAGTGAGGCGAAGCGGTCAGCCGCCAGTCTGCAGTGGTCAGAAAGCAGAAAGCAAAGCGCAGCGTCGGCGACGACACCTGCAAAGACACGCAAAACAGCCGCGCTCGTCGCGGCTGTTTTGCTGTAGCCCGCGTGCTTTCAGCTCCTGGCTTGGTGTTCTGCTGAAGGCTGAAGGCTGACGGCTCCCGGCCCCTACTCCTTCAACCCCAGCTCCCGCAGCACGCCGTCGTCGATCCCCAAGTACTCCCGCATGTGCTGGTCGTACTGCTCCTGGTCCTTCTCACGCGACAGGTCCAGCCGCAGCTCGTTGATGACCTTTGTCCCCTGCGGCACCCAGCCCTTGTAAAACGACTCGTGCGAGATATGCCCCGCGATCCACTCGCCCAGACGCCCGCGAAACGGCGGGCGGGCCATCCGTGTGCCGGGGCGGCCCGACTTCATGCACATGATCATGCCCTCGGGAATCGGAGCCGCGGGGTCATACGCGCCATTACCCGCGCCCCCCACTCCGCCCGACGCCACGCCGCTCGCGCTCGGGGATGAGCCCGGCACTTCCGGCGGCGTGCGCCCGATGGATTGCAGCAGGTTGCCGATCGCGGTCTTGGGCATGAGATCGCCCTTGCCGGCTGCGGTGACGTAGCCGCGCGTGAGAATCGCGCCGGCCTGGTCCTGATCGCCGGCTTTGATGAGCATCTCGCCGGCGAGCTGGTACGCCTTGCTCATGTCCGGCACGAGTTGGATGCAGCGCAGATAGCTCTGTGCCGCGTCACCAAATCGCCCGGCGTCGGCGTACGCCTTACCCAGCGAGAAGTGCGCCATCTCGTTCGACGGATCGGCCTGGGCCATGTTCTCAAACTGGGCGATGCGCTTTTCAATTTCCATAGTGGGAAGCTCAACAAAGTCCTCGCGGCGGAATGCACGCGATGCAAAGCGGAGAATAGGTGCCCGCCGCGCGCTGCGCGGTCAAGCACATCGGGCCGTGTGCCAAGCACACACGGATCCTCTTCCCATACCGCCATCGAGCCTGCAATTGACGGGCCGAGGGCTCACTGCGGGAGCGCTCGCTCCGGGTTCGCGTAGACGCTCGGTTTACCGAGGGCGTTCTCGGCGCGAACTTCTTCCAGCGGGTTGTTGGCGCCTTGGGCGCGCGGGAACTCTTTACCGCCGATGCCCGCGACGTGCCCGTCGCCGAACGCGACGTTGGCCGTGCCGTTGCTCCCCGGGTGGCGATAGCCGATGCGGCTGTTGAGCGTGCCAACTTGATTATCACGCTGGCGCCCGGCGTACAAGCCGTCGGCGATCGCGATCAGCTGCGTCGGTCGTGCGAAGGCGCTGAGCTTGGTCTGTCGAATGATCACGCCGTTGATCGCGGGGCCGTAGCCGACGCTGCCGGTGTAGAAGAGATCGGGCGTGACGGTTGCTGAGCCGCCGATCGGATTGTCCGCGTTGATCCAATACGCGACCTTGAGAACCTTGTTGAAGCCGCGATCGGGGATGAGCACGGTGACGTTGGCACCGCCTTGGCGCTCAAACGGCCATTCGAGCCAGCCCTTGGAGTTGTTCGGATCAGTGCCGGTCTGCCCAGTCGCGACGCCAGCAACGTCGAACGTCTCCGGGCAATAGAACGGGTTCCCGGTCGGGTGCTCGTTCCCGGTCACGTAGCCGTCGCGATCAAGAATCGGCCCCCAGCCATCCAGCGGCACACCGGCCCCGCCCAAGACGCCCGTCATGTTGTACGACGGGATCACCAGTTCCTTGGAGTCGTTGTTGTAGAGCACGAGCCCCTGCCCGATGCCGCGCAGATTCGCGGCACAGACCACCGCCTTGCTCGCCCTGCGCGATTGCCCAAGCGCCGGCAGCAGAATGCCCACCAGCAGCGCGATGATCGCGATGACCACGAGCAGCTCGATCAGCGTGAAACCCGCGCGACGTGGAGCAGACAGAGCTGGCAAGCGTTGCATGCTCACATCATACTGCGAACGCGCTTCGTGTAAACGCGCACCAGCGAGAGCGCGAATGATTGAGCATGAGTGTCATTTCACGTCAATCAACCCATCGCAAATGCGTGAACTTGTGATAACGTTCTCGCATGCTGAAGTGGCTCCTCCAACGCTTTCGGAGCGCTCCGACGCCGACTCTGCCCGTGGATCTGCCAACGGTTTCGCGGCAGGAGATCGAGCATGTGTGGCATCGTCCGGGCGGAATGCCGCGGGTGGACTGGCTGCTGGCAAACGCGTGGATCCAGCGGAAAAGGGACGCGAGCTCGCCCGAGGCGTGGCGGCGTGCGGTCATGGCTGCGTGCCTTGACGAAGTGCGCGACACGCTCGAGACCGATCATCGACGGTGGCGGTCGCGAAACGTCGAAGGCCTCGCACCGTGTGATTCTCGCATCGGCAAACGCGTGACCGACGTCGCGGAAGAGGCGTATGTCGTGCTTCGTCGTGACCTCCAGAAAATCCGGGGCGAGCACGAAATCCCGCCCATCGCCATCGCGCTCATCGCACCCACGTCGGCGTATATCGACTTCACTGACAGCTACTTTCCCGACGAGGGCGAGTTCGCGACCTCTGGCGGACTCTACCTGAACGAGGGCGATGACGCCATCGCGCTTATCGCGGTCAACGCGTCGACCACGCACGCGCTGGCGCAGACGATTGTGCACGAGTTGACACACCACGCTCTGCGCGGCTCGAGGTTGCCGCTTTGGGCCGAGGAAGGCCTGACACAGATGATGGAAGAACGGGTGACCCGCGTGCCCAACTTTGAGCTCTCACGCACCATGCAAGCCCGTCAGCAACAGCGCTGGGACGAATCCACCATCGACGAGTTCATCGGCGGAGCCGCCTTCAGCTCGCCTGAAGACGACACGCAGGAACTCGCCTATCACCTCGCGCAGTGGATCGTCCGCGGCGAGCTCACACGCCGTCCCGATGATTTCTTCCGCTTCCTCCGTGACTGCCGCGACCGACCCGCCAACGTCGCGTGCAAACTCGCGCTTGGTGCGCCGCCCGCAGAGGTCGTCTTGAGCGCGTTGCACGATCACAACTGAGCGGGCGGGATGCGCGACAATCTTGGACGACCGACGCGCAGAGCATCAAAAACGAAAAAGCCCGCAAACGCGGGCTCTTCCACTTCGAAGCGGAGAAGGGGGGATTCGAACCCCCGATACCGGGATATACCCAGTATAACGGTTTAGCAAACCGTCGCCTTCAGCCTCTCGGCCACCTCTCCGGCGAACTGACGCACCCATCGTAGCAGACTCCACGGCGCGAGCCAAGCCCCGCGCATCGAGTCGCGTGCGACCCGATCGCACCGCGCTCACAAACTCGCGACGCGCGTCTGCTGCTGACGACTGACGACTGACGACTGACGACTGACGACTGACGACTGACGACTGACAACTGAAGGCCGCCCCGTTCTCGGACTCCCCACCCCCGGATTTCCAGCGCTCAATCGGGTTCTTCCGAAACCCCGCCCGCTCAGGCCTCGTACTTTGATACGATGCGGGAGTCTGCTGGGGCGCGTGGCCTTCGGTCACGCGTCGTCGCGGGCGGCGTGGGGAACCCGTTTCGCTCGTGCGAGCGCGCGTTCTTCGCGTCTACAGTCGGCCCCACTCGGCGAACATTTCGCCGAGGCATCTCTCCGTTCCTTCAGACTCGCGAGCCACGGCCGGCCCTATGCAGAGCAGCTCCTCTCCACAGCCATCCCGAAACCTCGACGAAACCGTGCCAGTCGGTCAGCGCTCGCTCACGGACCCCAAGGGCGGCTCCACCCAGCCCGCGGGCGTTGGCGATCCAGCCACGGACGGCACCACCGCCAACGAGAAGACCCGCGGCGGTTCGATGGTCGACACCATCATCGGGCGCATCGTTGTTGACCAAGGGCTCGCGACGCCGGAAGAAGTTCAGCAATGTCTTGAGCTGGCCCGGGCCGCGGTCGCGGATGCGAACAACCTCTCCGTCGGCGACCTGCTGGTCCAGAACGAGTACATCACACGTCGCCAGCTCCGTCGCTTACGCGACGCGGCCGAGGCCGAGCGCTCCAGCCAACAGATCCCCGGCTTCAAGCTTCTCGGTGTGCTGGGCCAGGGCGCGATGGCCAAGGTCTATAAGGCCAAGCAGTTAAGCCTCGACCGCATGGTCGCGATCAAAGTGCTGCCGCGTAAGTTCACGCAGAGCGCTCAGTTCGTGGAGCGGTTTTACGCCGAGGGCCGCAGCGCCGCGCAGCTCAACCATCCGAACATCGTCGCGGCGTACGACGTCGGCAAGGCCGGTGAGTACCACTACTTCGTCATGGAGTGGGTGGACGGCCGCACGGTCTACGACGACATCGTCAAGAACAAACGCTACAGCGAGGCCGACGCGATCGAGATCGTCTCGCAGATGGCTGAGGCGCTGCAGCACGCCCACGACCGCGGCCTGATCCACCGCGACGTCAAGCCCAAGAACATCATGATCACCAACCAGGGTGTCGCCAAGCTGGCCGACATGGGCCTGGCCCGCGCCGTGGCGGATAAGGAGGCGGCGGAGGAGGAAAAGGGCAAGGCCTTCGGCACGCCGTACTACATCTCCCCTGAGCAGGTGCGGGGCGAAGTCAACATCACGCCCGCGGCTGACATCTACTCGCTCGGCGCAACGCTTTACCACATGGTCGTCGGGTCCGTGCCGTTTGACGGCAAGAACCCCAGCGACGTCATGCACAAGCACCTGAAGGCCGAGCTGGTACCGCCGGATCATGTGAACCCCCGGCTTTCTGCGGGCATATCCGAGGTCATCGAAATGATGATGGCCAAGGACCCACGCAAGCGTTACGCCTCGTGTAAAGACTTATTGACCGACCTGCGAGCCGTGCGGCAGAAAAAAGACCCGCCAATCGCCCACAAAGACCTCGGCGGCGTCGATCTGGCCTCGATCGCCCAGGCGGAGCGCCAGGCTCAGGGCGTTCTTTCAGAAGACCAGAGCCATGCTCTGGCGCAGCGCGGGGTCGCGACGTGGCTCTTCATCACGATGTGCGCCCTGCTCGTGCTCTCGGTCGCCGTGAACATTGTGCTGTTTTCACGGGGCGGCTGATCGCGGCGGGTCAAACCGGCGGAACTTCTGGTCGCGCAAGCTGGGAAGTTTCGCTTGTCCGAGCGACAACGATCGTTTAGAATCTGCTAGGATGGCCGGGCCTGTGTTGTCGGCCTGTCGGCGTTGCATTGTCGGTGGAGGTTTTGTCTGGTTCAGTACTGCCAAGCCCATCTCAGCGCTCGGCTCGTCGCGTGGTCATCGCAATGACCGCGATGCTGCCCATCTCGCTCACGAACACAGTCACGACGACACAGAGCCCGCGTGCGGCTCGCGCGTGTCCGCCTGATTACCGCGCGCAGTCCAGCGCGCCACAAGGAGTCTGAGTATCACTCGAGCACCCCGTTTCGGTCCCGGCGGTCCCCCCCAGCGCACTCGCATCAACCACATGATCCGCATGACGCCCGTGCGCGTCATCGGTGCCGATGGCGAGCAGGTCGGCGTCGTCGAGACCGCCGACGCGATCAAGATGGCACTGGACCTTGGCCTTGACCTAGTCGAGATCTCGCCCGACGCGCGCCCGCCGGTCTGCAAGATCATGGACCACGGGAAGTTCAAGTACGAGCAGTCCAAGAAAGAGCAGAAGAACCGTTCGGCCAGCAAGGCGAGCGAACTCAAGGAAGTGCGCCTCGGACGCTCGGTGAAGATCGACGACCACGACGTGCAGATCCGCGTGAATCAGGCGCGCCGATTCCTGATCGACGGGCACAAGGTGCTGATCACGCAGCGGTTCAAGGGCCGCGAGATGGCCCATCGCGAGATCGGCATCGACCGCCTGAAGAAGATCATGGAGCAGTTGTCGGAGGTGGGCAAGCCGGAGACGCCGCTGCCGCGCTGGATGGGCCCGCAGGCGAGCATCATCATCGCGCCGGACAAGGTGAAGGTCGAGGCGATCAAGCGTCTTGAACTCAAGGCCAAGAACGCTGAGAACCGCAAGAACGAGCGTGCTGAAAAAGCCGAGAAGGCCGAGCGTGCCGAGAAGATGAGCGGCGCGACCGAGGCCAAGGCGGCTGAGCACGCCGCGTCTGAAGCCGCGGCGTCCGCCAATGCCGCGACGCCGCCCGGCGTGAACGCACCGGGCGATGCGGCGACTCAGCCCGCGCACTCGCAGTAACGCACGCGAGGTGAGTGAAGATCAAAAATGATGAGCGGGCCACTCGATGAGTGGCCCGCTTTTCGTTTGCGAGGGTGTGTGCCCCTGTTGCGAGCCGCGTATCGCGTCTCAGAACCCGCGCGGGATTGTGCCCAGGAGCACGAGGATCAACACGATGATCAGCACGAGCCCAAGGCCGCCGCTGGGTCCATAGCCCCAGTCCTTGCTATGGCGCCATGTGGGCAAGCCGCCGACCAGAAGAAGAACCAGCACGATGAGAAGGATGAGGCCCATGTTGCTCGCCTTTTGTTGAGGTGAAAGTGGGGTCGATGTCAAGAGACAACGATCGAGTTCAGCGCGCCGAATGTTCTCGGGCCCGTTCGAGCGGTGAATATTCGCTCACCGCTTTTACCCTCGCGGTTGTCGCCAGCGCAACCCTCGCCCATGTTCCCCACGCCACAGCGATGCCCCAGATCGCAGCGTCGCGCAAGTCGCCGGCGTGTATCCCTTAAACCGGTCGCCGCGAGAGACGGACGATCCGACATTGAAGGCATGAACTCGCACTCACTCTTCCGCACCGGTTCTGGCCAGCGCCTCGTGGCGACCTCGCTTGTCGCGGCCGCGCTGCTGGTTGGTTCCGCCGGCAGGCTTGTGTCGGCGCAGATCACGCCCACGTCGCTCTCCACGACGATGACGGCGGAGAGTTACCGCGTCAAGTTCGACAACAACAAGCTCTCCATTCGCGACGCCGTGACCGGGCGCGAGATCGTCACCGATGATCAGATGAACGTGATTCGCGGCGGCGAGTGCGAGGGTGAGGTGCGCGTCGAGCCCAAGCCCGACGGTGCCGACGTGATCCTGACGGTGCGCAACACCACCGACTCGCCGAAACTCCCGCCTCAACTCCAGGTCACCCGCTTGCCGTTCCGCGACATTGATACCTGGGACTTCCGACACGGCTCGACGAAGCGCCACGTGACGTACCCGACGCAGTGGCAGGACGCCTTGGCCTTGGGCGTCGCCCAGATGGACTATCCGTCGGACGCGTACAGCCCGGTGATGGTGATCTCCGACGCGACGCACAGCGTCGGCATCTCGGTGATGTACGACGTGATCGGCTACAACCACGACGTCGTGATCGACCTGGTCGCGATCAAGCCGTCGGACACCCACCCGCAGGGCGGCTATTTCGTGCGTGTGGACCTTCGCGATATGGTGCCCGCGAACACCACGCGCACCTACCGCATGAGCGTCCGCGTCGCGCGTCAGAATCAGCACTGGCTTCGCACGCTCGTGCCCTATCGCGATTTTTTCCGCCAGACCTTTGGCGGCGTGCAGTATCAGGCGCGTCGCAAGCCCATCCGCGGGAGCGCCTGGTCCAACACCGCTTGGATCAGTTCCACCAACCCGCGTGGCATGGCCAACTGGGATCACCCGCAGGGCTTCGGTCGATACGTCGATCAGACCCTCGAGTGGATGGACCGGCACAACTACGACGAGTCCATGTGCTGGGCCATCACCGGACTGTTTTCGTCCAACGATTACCTGAACTACCCGTCGATCTTCGCGACCGGTATCGACGATGTCCCGGCGCTGGCCGCGACGCTCCCGGAGCTTCGGCGCCTCGCGTCCAACGGGCACGTCTTCGGCATGTGGTGGGGCAACTCGGCCCGGTACATGCCGTACTGGAACTGCTCGTGGGAAGAAGCGCCGATGATCGACCCGGACAACCCGGTCCATCGCGACTTCATGATGCGCGAGCTCGACCGCGCCGTGGCCATGGGCGCCACGAGCATCGGCTTGGACGCTTACACCGACGGCACACCGGGCATGCAGTACCGCATGCTCTACGCCATGCACCGGCGCCATCCCAACGTCAAGTTCACGACCGAGATCTCTGGCGCGGACTTCGCCCACACGCTCGCGGCGTCCTGGTACTGGGCCAAGGATGTACAGAACCCCGACTATCTCGCGCACTTCATCGTCCCCGGTCATGAGTCCTGGGCCTGCCCGATCTATCAACACTTCCCCGGGCTGAATGAGGCGGATGTCGTTCGTCTGTACGAGCGCGTCGCCGCCGCGGGCTTCACGATGGTTGACGGCTGGGGCATCCCCAATCGTCCGAGCTACTCGTCGCTCGACCTTGGGCCGACAGTGATCCCGGCGGAGTTGTACCTCCCCCCCGCAGCACCGCGGACGAACTTTGATGTCGGCTTCACGCTCCCGAGCGTGAACACCAGCGACGCTGTGGTGGCGCCGGTTCCTCCGCCTCCCCCGGCACCGCCGGGTCCGAACGCGCCCCCGCCTCCTCCTCCGCCCCCCGCGAACCCCCCGCCCGTCGTGGCGGTGCCGCCGGTGGGCGTGCTTCCGACCTTGTCCGACGAGGCGCTGGTGGTCGCTCGCGCGACGGCGACGCCCGTGCCGGTTGAGACCGACACCGCA
>VYLL01000172.1_pt1 | contig 22366 bp, 19 predicted proteins | sample 5114301 | NCBI WGS metagenome assembly VYLL01 (sample SAMN12291809, study PRJNA351875) | freshwater metagenome | isolation source: freshwater lake | place: USA: Michigan, MSU2 Lake | collected 2011-08-16 | reverse complement strand
TGCTCGAGGCGGCGATCCGCGTGCCCGACCACGGCAAGCTCGCGCCGTGGCGCTTCGTCGTCGTCGGCGCCGCGCAGCGCGAGCGGCTGAAGACCCTGCTGTGCGACGCCTATCGCACCGAAAGGCCCGATGCGGGCCGCCTCGAAATCGAAGCGACCGAAGCGTTCGCGATGCAGGCGCCCGCGCTCGTCGTCGCGCTCTCCTCGCCGGTCGAGAGCAGCAAGATTCCCCGCTGGGAGCAGGAACTGTCGGCGGGCGCGGCAGTGATGACCCTGCTCCATGCCGCTCACGCGCACGGCTTCGTCGGCGGCTGGCTGACCGGCTGGGCGGCGTACAGCGATACGGTGCGCAATGCGTTCGGGGGTCCGCACGAGCGCATCGCGGGCTTCGTCTTTGTCGGATCGCCCGCACGCCCGCTCGAGGAACGCCCCCGCCCCGACTATGACAGCGTTATCAGCGATTGGGGATGACAGGCCTGCTGCAGTGCTGTATTAGTCCGACATGACAGTTGGCGAGTCCGTCCCCGTCTACCTTCGCCTGCGCGGCATCCTTGCCTCGGCAATCCTCGCGGGCGACTATGGCGAGGGCGACCAGCTTCCCTCAGTCCGCGCCTTCGCCGCGCAGCACGGCGCGAACCCGCTGACGGTCGCCAAGGCATACCAGACGCTGCAGGACGAGGGCTATGTCGCGGTCAAGCGCGGGGTCGGCATGTTCGTCGCGGCAGGAGCGGCGCACCGGCTGCGGGACCATGAGCGCGCCGCGTTCCTGTCGCAGACCTGGCCCGCGGTGCGCGCGCAGATCGACCGGCTCGGCCTCGACGCGCACGACCTGCTCGAGCGCGCGTAACTTCGTTCATGCAATTGCCAGCGTGACTCGCTAGACGCTCGCGCGCCATGCTGGGGCTTCTGAAACGCAAATCCGCGCCGCCGCGCGTCAACCGCCTGCCCGACGGGCAGCGGGTCTATGCGATCGGCGACATCCACGGACGTCGCGACTGCCTCGACGTGCTGCTCGAACGGATCGGTGAGGACGACAAGGCGCGCGGGGCGGCAAAGACCACGCTGGTCTTCCTCGGCGACCTCGTCGACCGCGGCGACGATTCGCGCGGCGTCGTCGACCGCGCGATGAAGCTTTCCGACGCGCTCGACTGCAAGTTCCTCATGGGCAATCACGAGGAGGTATTCGTCAAGGCGTGGGAGGGCGACATGCCCTCGGCGCGCCTGTTCCACCGGATCGGCGGGCGCGAGACGCTCATCAGCTACGGCGTCGACGAAGCGACCTACGACGCCGCCGATTTCGGCACGCTGATCGAACTGCTCGGCCGCCACGTCCCGGCCGACCACATCGCGTTCCTCCGCCGGTTCGACGACACCTATGCGGCGGGCGATTACCTGTTCGTCCATGCCGGCATCCGCCCCGGCCGCGCCATCGAGGAGCAGGACCCCGCCGACATGCGCTGGATCCGCGACCGTTTCCTCGACGACCCGCGCGACCACGGGATGATGATCGTCCACGGCCATACCGTGACCCCCGAGGTCGAGGACCTGCCCAACCGAATCGGCATCGACACCGGCGCCTACGCGAGCGGCAAGCTGACCGCGCTCGGCCTCGAGGGTGCTGAGCGGTGGTTTCTGTCGAGCTGAAGAGGCTATGGGGAGCGGTCCGTTTACGACAAGGTTTCGAACGTTGCCGAGCGTTATTCAGACCTCAAAAGTTGTCGTCGCCCCGTGCTTGACGCGGGGTTTGGCTAACCTCGCGCTGCCTCGGTAGCGAACCACTCCCACAAGTCGAGCCAATCCAGGTTGTCGGCCTCAATCAGCGCAAAAGGCCAAGCCCCGTGTCGAGCACGGGGCGACGAAGTGGAGAATGTCCGGATAAGAGGGACGAGCGCTCGATACCTGCTCGTCAGCACCCCACGACGAACCCGCCATACCCGTTTACCCCCTCACAATCGTTTTCGGCTAAGCGGCCGGGTATGGCTCCCAAGCAACAGCTTTCCGTCTCGGTGCTCGGCCTCGGCTATATCGGTCTCCCGACCGCCGCCGTCGTCGCGCGCAGCGGCGCGGCGGTGCTTGGCGTCGACATCTACCAGTCGGTCGTCGACACGGTCAATTCGGGCGGGGTGCACATCGAGGAAGTCGACCTCGACGCGCTTGTTCAGGGCGTCGTCCAGCGCGGGCTGCTGCGCGCCTCGGTTACGCTCGAGCCGTCGGACGTCTTCATCATCGCGGTGCCAACGCCGTTCAAGGACGACCACGCCCCTGACGTCGGCCACGTCCTGAGCGCCGCACGCAGCATCGCCGCCGTCCTTAAGGCGGGCGACACGGTGATCCTCGAATCGACTTCGCCGGTCGGCACCACCGAGCAGGTGCGCGACGTGCTCGAAGAGCTGCGGTCCGACCTCAGATTCCCGCACGCCGGAAACGGGGCGGCGGACATCGCCATCGCCTATTGCCCCGAACGCGTGCTGCCCGGGCGCATCCTCGTCGAACTGATTGACAACGACCGCTGCATCGGCGGCATCACGCCGCGCTGTGCGAGGAAAGCGCTGAGCTTCTACCGGACGTTCGTGCGCGGCGCGTGCATCACGACGACCGCCAAGGTCGCCGAGATGGTCAAGCTCAGCGAAAACGCTTTTCGCGACGTCAACATCGCCTTCGCGAACGAACTCAGCCTTGTCTGCGACAAGCTCGATATCGACGTGTGGGACGTTATCCGCCTCGCCAACCGCCATCCGCGCGTCAACGTGCTGACCCCGGGCCCCGGCGTCGGCGGGCACTGCATCGCGGTCGACCCGTGGTTCATCGTCGATTCGGCGCCCGAACTCACACCCCTGATCCGCACCGCCCGCGAAGTGAACGACGGCAAGACCGCGCATGTCATCGACCGCGCGTCCAAGCTAATCGCGGCGCAGGACGGCCGTGTCGCGCTGCTCGGCCTCGCGTTCAAGGCGAACGTCGACGATTTCCGCGAAAGCCCCGCGCTGCACGTCGCCGAGGCGCTGGCGAGCCGCTTCGGCAACCGCATCGCGATCGTCGAGCCGCACATCGGCGACCTGCCCGACGCGCTCGCGGAGACAGGCGCGACGCTGATCGATATCGACACGGCGCTCGCCGAATGCGACAGCTTCGTCGTGCTGGTCGACCACGACATTTTTAAGTCCGTCCCCGCAGACGAGCGTGCGGGGAAGATCGTGTACGACACGCGAGGCATCTGGGGCGGGAATTGACCCGCGTCCTCCCGTTCGGCGACGCGGGCGTTGCCGAAGCCGCGCGCCTGATCGCGGATGGACAGCCCGTCGCGGTACCGACCGAGACAGTCTACGGCCTCGCAGGCGACGCGACGTCCGACGCAGCAGTCGCTGCGATCTATGCGGCAAAGGGGCGGCCCGGGTTCAACCCGCTGATCGTCCATGTCGCAAGCTTGGACGCGGCACGCGAAATTGCCGAATTCGACGACGCGGCGCTCGACCTCGCGACGCAGCACTGGCCCGGCCCGCTGACACTCGTGCTGCCGCTGAAAGCCGATGCCCCCATCGCCACGCTCACAACTGCGGGCCTGCCCACCGTCGCGATCCGGGTGCCCGCCCATCGCGCGATGCAGGCGCTGCTGGCCGCGACCGGCAAGCCGCTGGCCGCCCCGAGTGCCAACGCCAGCGGTACAATCAGCCCGACCTGGGCAGACCACGTCCTGCGGAGCCTCGATAGTCGTGTTCCTTTGATCCTCGACGACGGGCCAACACCCGGCGGACTGGAATCGACAATCGTCGGCTTTGACCGGGGCGTGCCGGTCGTCCTGCGGCCCGGACCCATTCAGCTCGTCGCCCCCGACGTGGTCCGGGGCTTGGCTTCTTCTTCCGCGCTTCACCACAACTTAGTCGCGCCCGGCCAGCTCGCCGCGCACTATGCGCCGTCCAAACCCTTGCGCCTGAACGTCGAACACGCCGAACCGGACGAATGGCACATCGGCTTCGGCGCAATCGCGGGTGATGTCAGCCTCAGCCCGAGCGGCGACCTGTCCGAAGCCGCCGCGCGCCTGTTCGCGCTGCTGCACGATGCGGACGCAAACGCGTGCCCTCGCATCGCGGTCGCGCCGGTCCCCGACGAAGGGCTTGGCGTCGCGATCAACGACCGGCTACGCCGCGCGGCCGTGGGAGCGCCGCAATGACCATCCTCGTGACCGGCGCCGCCGGGTTCATCGGCCATGCGCTGAGCAAGGCGCTGCTCGCGCGGGGGAACCGCGTCGTCGGGATCGACAGCCTGAACGACTATTACCCCGCCGCGCTGAAGCGTGCGCGCCTCGCCGACATCGGCGACAGCGGCTTCACCTTTCACCACCTCGATTTTGCCGACCATGGAGCGCTCGAAACTGCGCTCGCCGGCACAAAGATCGACCGCATTGTCCACCTCGGCGCGCAGCCGGGCGTACGCTACAGCCTCGAAAACCCGCGCGCCTATGTGCAATCGAACCTCGTCGGCCATGTCGAGCTGCTCGAGCTCGCGCGCGTGCTCCAGGTGCCGATGGTCTATGCCTCCTCGTCGTCGGTGTATGGCGGCAACGAAAAGATGCCCTTCAGCGTTGACGACCGCGTCGATCACCCCGTCTCGCTCTACGCCGCGACCAAGAAGGCCGACGAGCTGATGAGCGAGACCTACGCCCACCTCTACCGCATCCCGCTCACGGGCCTGCGCTTCTTCACGGTCTACGGACCCTGGGGCCGCCCCGACATGGCACCCTGGCTGTTTACCGAGGCAATCCTGTCGGGCAAGCCGATCAAGGTCTTCAACCACGGTGATATGCGGCGTGACTTCACCTATATCGACGACATTGTCGCAGGGGTGATCGCCTGCCTCGACAAGCCTCCCGCCGACGACGGCGCGGCGAAACCCGGCGGAAGCACCGCCCCGCACGCGCTCTACAACATCGGCAACAACCGGCCCGAACCGCTGGCGCGGTTCATCGACATTCTCGAGGACGCGTGCGGCATAAAGGCGATCCGCGAGCTGCACCCGATGCAACCCGGCGACGTTCCCGCAACCTGGGCCGACATCGACGACCTCGTCCGCGACCACGGCTACGCGCCGACGACGAGTCTCGAACAGGGTCTTCCGCGCTTCGTAGACTGGTTCAGGTCATACCACGGGCGCTGACGCCCCCTTCAACCGCTCCGCATGGAGCTTCCTGAACTTCGCGAGTTTCGGCGCGACGACGACCTGACAATAGGGGTTCGAGGCGCCTTCGCGCTCGAAATATTCCTGATGGTAATCCTCGGCGACGTACCAGTCGTCGCTGTGCTCGATTGTCGTGACGACGGGCACGGCGTGCCTCGCCTGCGCGCGGACGATGGCGGCACGCGCGGCGGCTTCCTGCGCCTCGCCGTGCGGGAAGATCGCCGAGCGGTACTGCGTGCCGATGTCGTTGCCTTGACGGTTGAGCTGCGTCGGGTCGTGAATCTCGAAGAAGATGTCGAGCACATCGTCATAGGTGATGACTTCGGGGTCGAACGCGATCCTTACCGCCTCGGCATGACCGGTCGCGCCGCCGCACACCGCCTTGTAGCTCGGGTTGACCACATGTCCGCCGATATAACCACTTTCGACGCTGTGCACGCCTGCGACGCTGTCGAACACGGCCTCGATGCACCAGAAGCATCCTGCGGCAAGCGTTGCGGTTTCGGTGGTCATGCGGGGATCTCCTCTGACGACGATATGGTGGCGCGCGCGCTCAGGTAAAGGCGGCCACCGCCGCGACCACGCCGACGATCAGCGGTATCCCCGCAAGATCGAGCAACAGCCCCGCTCCCAGCATGCGTGGCAGCGCGATCCGCCCTGTCGCCCAGGCGATCGCGTTCGGACCCGTGCCCGCAGGCAGCATGAATCCCCAGCTCGCGGCCATCGCGACGCTCATCGCAAGCAGCTCCGGCGGCTGCCCGGTCGCAACGATCAGCGCCGCCACAACCGGCACGACACCGCTCGCGGTCGCGACGTTCGATGCAAATTCGGTAATCACGATGACGACGGCGACCAGCGCCAGCGCGATCAGGATCGGTTGGATGCCGGCCAGACCCTGCAGCGCGGTCCCCAGCCAGTCGTCGAGCCCCGACGCGCTAATCCCGCTTGCAAGCGCCAAGCCGCCACCGAACATGAAGAGGATGGCCCAAGGTGCCCGATCCGCCTCCTTCCAGACGAGCAACGGCCGACCAGTTCCGTCGGGGACGATGAACAGCAACAGCGCGCCGAGGATCGCGACCGTCCCGTCCTCGACCATACCGTCGGGCAGGCGGTCGCCCAGCAACGGCAGCAGGACCCAGCCCGCCACCACCAGCGCGACCACCGGGACGAGGCGGCGTTCGGGCGCGGTCCAGACCCCCGCCTCGCCGATCGCCGCACGCGCCTCGGCCCCTCTGAAGGGCAGGTCGGCAACGCGCTGGACGCGCATCAGGATGAGCCAGCATATCGGCAGCGCGAGCAGGACCACCGGAATGCCGAACTTGAGCCAGGTGAGGAAATCGATCTCCCAACCGGTCGCGCGTTCGATCAGCCCTGCCGAGATGGCATTGGTCGGCGATCCCACAAGGGTACCCAACCCGCCGATCGTGGCCGCGAACGCGATGCCAAGCGGCAGCGCGCCGGAGATACCCCGCGTCTCCCCCTCCTCCAGCCCGCCCGCCGTTAGCACCGCGAGCGCGATCGGCATCATGATCAGCGCAGTCGCCGTGTTCGACACGATCATCGACAGCAGCGCAGTCGCGATCATGAACGCGGCAAGCAAGCTGCCCGCGCTCTTGCCCGAGCGCGCGAGCACGCCGAGTGCGAGACGCCGGTGCAGCCCGGTCCGCTCGATCGCCAGCGCGACGAACGCCCCGCCGAGCAGCAGGAACAGGATCGGCGAGAAGTAAGCGCCTGCGACCTGGTTCGCAGTCTGCACGCCGACGAAGGGCAGGACGACGAAGGGCAGCAGCGCGGTCACAGTCAGCGGCACCGCCTCGGTCATCCACCAGACCGCCATCAGGATGACGAGCGCCGCGACCCGCCAGGCGGCAGGGGCCATGCCGTCGGGCGCCGGAAGCACGAGCATGACAAGGAACACCGCGACCCCGGCAAGCAGGCCGGCACGCGCAACCATCGCTTCGTTCATTCGACCGCCCTTTTCCCTGCGTCAGGCATGACCCGTCGAGAGGAGCGAAGCAAGCGGTCAGGCAGCGAGTTCGTCGGCCGTCAGCGTGTAGAGCCCTGCCGCCCCTGCCGTCGCCGAGGCGGCCTTGCCCAACGCCTCGGGGACGATATGGTCGAGGAAGAAGCGCGTTGTCGCAAGCTTGGCCTTCAGGAACGTTGGGTCACCCTCCCCTGCCGTCAGCTGCGCGTCGGCGACGCGGTGCTGGCGCGACATCAGCCCGCCCGCCGCCATCACAGCGCACATGTCGAGGAAGGGATAGGAGCCAGCGAGCCGATCGACCGGGTCCGCCAGGAGCATCCATTCGGCGGCGCGCTCGACGGCATCGGCAAGCGATCCCAGCGCCGCCTCGCCTGCCGAATCAGCGCGGACATCGGCAACCAGCGCTTTCAGCGCCGCACCGCCGTCGCCAGTGAGCTTGCGCCCGATGAGGTCAGCGGCCTGGATGCCGTTCGTGCCTTCGTAGATAGGCGCGATCCGCGCGTCGCGATAATGCTGCGCCGCGCCGGTTTCCTCGACAAAGCCCATGCCGCCGTGCACCTGCACGCCCAGTGACGCGACCTCGCAGCCGACATCGGTGCCCCAGGCCTTGACCATCGGGGTCAACAGGTCGACTCGCGCTTTAGCCGCAGCGTCGCCCGCGCGGCCCGCATCCACGTTCGCCGCCGCCGCATAGAGCAACGCCCGCGCGCCCTGCGTCAAAGCCTTCATGCGCAGCAGCATCCGCCGCACGTCGGGGTGCTCGATGATCGGCTTTCCCTGCACGCGGTCGCGCGCATAGGCGACTGCGGCTTGCGTCGCGCGCTCGGCGATCTGCACGCCCTGCGATCCGACGTTGAGCCGCGCGTTGTTCATCATCGTGAACATCGCGCGCATGCCGCCCATCTCGGGGCCGATCAGCCAGCCCTTGCAGTCGTCGTTGTCGCCGTAGCTCAGCACGCAGGTCGGCGAAGCGTTGATGCCCAGCTTGTGCTCGATCGAGACGCAGCGCACGTCGTTCGGCACGTTGAACTGCCCGTCATCGCCCTGGCGCAGCTTGGGCACAAGGAACAGCGAGATCCCCTTTGTCCCCGCGGGTGCCCCCGGTGTGCGCGCGAGCACGAGGTGGATGATGTTCGACGTCAGGTCGTGCTCGCCGAAGGTGATGTAGATCTTCGTCCCCTTGATCGACCAGCTGCCGTCCGTGTTCGGCGTCGCCGTCGACCTGAGCGCGCCCACATCCGAACCTGCCTGAGGCTCGGTCAGGTTCATTGTCCCCGACCATTCGCCGCTGACGAGTTTGGGCAGATACGTTGCCTGCTGTTCGGGCGACCCGTGCGCGTGCAGCGCCTCGATCGCGCCCGACGACAGGATCGGGAGCAGCGTGAAAGCCATGTTCGCAGTGCCGAGATCCTCGAACACGATCGTCTGCATCGCAAAGCCGAGGTTCTGCCCACCAAACGCCTCCGGCGCGTCGAGCGAACCCCAGCCACCCGCGACATAGGCGTCATACGCGGCCCTGTACCCCTCAGGCATCGTCACGGTGCCGTTGGCATACCGGGCACCGACCGTATCGCCGATCCGGTTGAGGGGGGCGAATTCGCCGGCAGCGAAGGCGGCAGCGCCGTCGAGGATGGCGTCGACAATTTCGGGGTCGTGGCCGACCGTATCGCGGGAGATTGACAGCGCAAACCGCTGATCAGCAATGGGAGGAAGAAATGTCATCGAAGCCTTTCGGACTGGATATCGCAGCCTAGCGTCAAACGACGCAAATCGCCACGAGCACGCCGCCTCAGCGACCGCCCTTTTTCGCCGACAGCGGTCGTATCGGAAGGACCTGTGCCGGAGTCGCCATATTCTCCGGCGTGAATTCAGGAACTATCTCCTGCAGAGCCGACCGCAGTGCTGCGACGTCGCTGCGGTCCATCAGACCGATGAGTGCACGAAGGCGACAGTCCAACTCGGCCATGGGAATGTGGTATTCACGTGCTTTACGAATCAGGGGATGCGCCGTCGGCAAAGCATTGTCGTCGATCAAAAGCTCCTCGTACAGCTTCTCGCCTTGACGAAGGCCTATGAACTTGATTTCGATCTCGCCATTGGGATCTTCCTCCGTCCGCTCCGACATTCGGGACAACGCAATCATTTTGCGCGCCAGATCGACGATTTTCACCGGTTCGCCCATGTCAAGGATGAAGACCTCGCCTCCGCTGCCCATAGCGCCTGCCTGTATGACAAGCTGGGCTGCTTCCGGAATGGTCATGAAGTACCGCGTGACTTCCGGGTGCGTGACAGTGATCGGCCCACCGTTGCGCAGCTGGGTGCGGAACAGCGGCACAACCGAACCGCTCGAGTCGAGCACATTCCCGAAGCGGACCATGATGAAATGAGTTCGGCTTCCAGCGTCCGCCATCGCTTGGAGAACGAGTTCGGCAATGCGCTTGCTCGTACCCATGACATTTGTCGGCCGGACAGCTTTGTCGGTCGAGATTAGGACAAAATCGGAGACGCCGCATTCTTCCGCGATGCGGGCGGTGATCCAGGTGCCAAGCACATTATTGCGCACACCTTCGATCGGGTTCGCCTCCACCATCGGCACATGCTTGTATGCCGCAGCGTGGTACACCGTGTCGGGTCTCCACTGCGCGAGTATCTCGCGCATCCGAGCTTCGTCGCGCACCGAAGCCAAGTAGGGAAGAAGATCGACCTCAGACTGCTCGCGAGCTGCGCGCGCCGACAGTTCGTGGTGGATAGCGTAGAGCGAGTATTCGGCGTTATCGATAAGAATCAATCGCCGCGGCTGTGCCGCGACGATCTGGCGGCACAATTCGCTGCCGATCGAGCCGCCGGCTCCCGTCACGACCACAGTCTTTCCCAAAATGTTCTTGGCAAAGAGAATTTGGTTTGGTGCGGCGACGTCGCGACCAAGAAGGTCTTCGATTTCGAGCTCGCGAAGTGTGCTGACCTCGATCCGCCCGTGAGCAAGATCCATCAATCCCGGCAACGTCCGGACGTTTACGGACAATGATCGTAGTGCATCGAGTATCTGGTTCCGCCGCTGCCGCGTAACCGACGGGATCGCAAGCAGGATATCGGTGACCCCCTTTCGTTCGACGAGGTCGGAGATGTCGTCGGCCGAATAGATCCGTTTCCCGTTGAGAATGCTTCCATGCAGCGTGGGATCGTCGTCGATGAACGCGACGACCCGCATTTCGCGCTCCCCCGCAATTGCCGAGGCGAGTTGACGCCCCGAAGCACCCGCGCCGTAAATCAAGACCTTTTGCGCACTAAATGCCGGAAGCCGGGGGCTGAGAAGCTGACGGACGAAAGCACGCGAGGCGCTGACCATCAGAAAAAGTAGGATCGGCTGAATCAAACCCACTGTTCGAGGGACGTTCGCAACGCCCAGAAATGTGAATATGCTCGCATACAGCATCGCATAGATGGCGCAGGCACGGGCAACCTCGAGGGTCGCCGACCACCCGAGATAACGGAAGATCGCGCGGTAGAGCCCTGCAACCCAGAAGAGAGGCAATGCAATGACAAGCGCTGCGATGACCGACAGCCATTGATTTCCGGCAAATGCGGACATTTCACCGAGGCGAAGATAGAACGCGAGCCATACGGAGATGACGCAGATCGACGCATCGACGCTGATCGCCATGATCCGCTTGGCCGTTCGGGGCAATTTGAGAGCCGCTTGCACGGTCCGGTTCAACGCCATGCCGCGCTTCCTGTCATTCGGCGGCACGTGCGCCCACTCTTCCGATCCGATTTACTCGTCATTTTTTTTGCACCAATCATGCTGCGCGGGCAGGCACCTGATCCTGTTGCCAACGCACCGGATCCGAAATCCAAATGAGCGCGATAGCCTCTTTGAGCGCTTGGGCGTCATCCGCAAGCGCGTCATCACTGAACGCCGTATCGATGGCAGTCCCGGGTGCCAGCAGGTCGCGCGTCACAGAAGCATTCTCATGAAGCAAGTCGCGCAATGAAGCACCGAGGCCAGATCGGATCCAAGCGGCTTGCTGCGTATCGAAGCCTCGCTTGTCACGAGACAGACGAATTGAATCCGGCACCTCATTAGCCATCGCCGCACGCAGCGCCCACTTGCCATAGCCGTTCTTCAACTTGGCTTTAGTCGGCAAGGCGGCCCCCAGTTCCATCAAGCGATGATCCATAAACGGCAGACGACTCTCGATGCTGTTAGCCATCGAGTTGCGGTCTTCGTAGCGTAACAGCGTTGGCAGGCTGAAACGCGTGATATCCTGCATTTGCCGCTCAACGATTGTCTGGCCGGAGGCCATCGCGGGACTTGGGGATCCGGCCAGCGCGGGAAGCGCCAGGCGTGTAGCCATGCCGTCCTTGGCGCCGGTGTAGCGGTGACGCTCAGACCAGAATACACTTGCCCGTTTCGTTACAGCCGGGAACACCAACGCGACGTTAGCGAGGAGTGTCGGAATATCACTCAGGCGACGATTACGGATCGCGTCCTGAACATGAAACAGAAAGAACTTGCGGTAACCCATCAATGCCTCGTCACCGCCTTGTCCGCCCAGCAGGACCTTGACCCCATCCGCTCGTGCGCGTTCGAAAACGGCATATTGAGCCATTTGGCTGGTATGCGGAAAAGGCGCACCTTGCGCCGCGAGCGTCTTCATGAATAGCAAGGTTAGATCGGTCTTCTCGTCGGGCCAGATCCAGCGCATGTCGAGCCCTGCGCGCGCACCCACCGCAGCAGCGAGCGGACCTTCACTTTCTAGGTTGCTCGGCCGTCCGTACGAGAAACCGAGCATTCCGGGCTGCAGACGGCCGGTGATCGTCGCGATGGACGAGCTGTCCAAACCCCCGGAAAGCGACAGGCCGACCGGGACGTCGGAACGGAGACGAAGCCGACAGGAATCTTCCAGAATTGTACGAAGCTCATCGACGAGCTCGTTTTCGCGCCGACCGGCAATCTCTCCAACCTTGGTCGAAACGCGGTCAGCAAAGTCGTAATAGCGTGTCTTCGTCACCTTGAGCCCGTGCCCTCCGACCGATACCTCAAGAAAGTGCGAAGGTTCTAGCGCATCAATCCCCTTAAATGGCGCAATGGAAGTTTCATCCTCGTAGTACTTAAGCTGAATACCACGGGCAACATATTCCAGATTTGGCGAGAGGTGCGCGTGGCGCGCAATGATACCGGGAGTTGACGCAAAAACGAGTGAGTTTCCGTCGAACCGGTAATAAAGCGGTTTCACGCCAAACCGATCGCGTACCAATAGAAGGCGGTGCCGAGTCTTGTCCCATAAGGCAAAAGCGAACATTCCGATGAAGCGATCAAATGCAGCGAAGCCCCACTCGCAATACGCTTGGAGCAATACCTCGGAATCAGAAGCGGTTGTAAACACGCGTCCCCGCGCAACCAGCAACTCGCGCAATTCTTTATAGTTGTAGATTTCACCGTTGAAAACCAAGGTAACGCTTCCATCCGGAGTCGACATCGGTTGGTTGGACCCTGGCAGAGGATCGACGATGCTCAGGCGATTGTGGCCAAGCACAACACGGTGCGCATTCGACTCAATCGACACGACGGCCTGTGCATCCGGCCCGCGCGGAAATTGATAGGCGACTATTTCGGAAACAAGGTCATTGCCCCAGCCGTCTGCACGTCCAGTGATCGCGCCCGAAATGCCGCACATGACCTACCCCTTAAGTTGGAATCCGATCACGACGCGAGCCTTTGCAATGTGGTCGGCCGTCTGATCGATGAGCGCCCGCCCATTACTTAAGGCTGGCAAGCGGGGCAAGCCGGTGCGACGGACAGATGCGGTGACGCATCGTCACGCCTCGATCGACGACCCGGAACCCGTGCTCAGATGCGTCCCGGAAACAAGAGCGATCCGCCAGCGGCGCCGCCTCCTCCTAGCTTGTTGAAGGGCCGCGATGAGCGGTTGCGGGGGTTCAATCGAGCGCTTTACAATCAAGGGCGCCGCGTCTACCGGCGCAACGTCCAACACACGTCCGGAACCTATGAAAAACTTTGCACTGATCGGGGCCGCGGGCTACATCGCACCGCGCCATCTCCGGGCTTTGAAAGACACAGGAAACGGACTTCTCGCTGCTGTCGATAAGGCCGACAATGTCGGAATCCTCGACAGCTATTTTCCAGAAGCTGCGTTCTTCACCGAGTTCGAACAGTTTGAGCGTCACATTGATCTGTTGCGAGCGCGGGGGACCTCGCTAGATTATGTGAGCGTCGCATCTCCGAACTATCTTCATGACTCGCACATCCGTTTCGCACTTCGTTCCGGCGCCGATGCGATTTGCGAAAAGCCGGTCGTCCTGCAGGCGTCTCACGCGGAGGCGCTTATGGAGTTGGAAGCTGCTACGGGTCGGCGGATTTTCACGATCCTCCAGCTCCGCCTGCACCCCGCCTTGATCGCTTTGCGAAACCGCTTGCGCGCCGAGATCGCGGACCGACCGAATGAGCGCTATCCCGTCGAGCTCACGTATATTACCAGCCGCGGCCCGTGGTATTTCGCATCCTGGAAAGGTGACGTCGCCAAGGCAGGTGGAATTGCGTCAAATATCGGCATCCATTTCTTTGATATGTTGCTCTGGCTGTTTGGTGAGCCGCAGGACGTCGACGTCACTCTCTTTGGGCCTGATACGGCTTCCGGCTCGATGAGATTTGCAAACGCAGACGTCAAATGGTTCCTGTCCGTGAACGCCAACAATCTTCCTGAAAGCGCAAAGACGGCAGGCAAGCGCACCTACCGCAACATTAACATTGGCGGAGAAGAGGTGGAGTTTTCCGACGGCTTTACGGAGTTGCACACGGCAAGCTACGAAGCCGTTTTGCGCGGCGAAGGATTCGGGCTCGATGCCGCGTTGCCGAGCCTTAAGCTGGTCGACCGCATCCGCGAAGCAGATCCCACTCTCCATTCACTCGGTGCCCACCCCTTTGCGGCGGCGATTCTGAAATGAGCGCCGCCGTTCACCCGACTGCGATTGTTGATGAGGGGGCACAGATTGGAGATGAGACGCGAATTTGGCACTGGGTTCACGTTTGTGCTGGTGCCAAGATCGGTGAGAGGTGCTCGCTCGGTCAGAATGTCTTTGTCGGCAATCGCGCGAAAATCGGCAACAATGTAAAGATCCAGAACAATGTGTCGGTCTATGATGAGGTCGAGCTTGGAGACGATGTTTTTTGTGGACCAAGCGCGGTCTTCACAAACGTAATCAACCCCCGCAGCCACGTTGATCGCAAGTCTGAATATCGGACCACTCGGGTGGAGCGCGGCGCTTCGCTCGGCGCGAATTGCACGATCATGTGTGGTGTGACGATCGGCGAGTTTGCCTTGGTCGGCGCGGGCGCAGTTGTGACCAGCGATGTTCCTGCCTATGCGATGGTGGCGGGCGTACCCGCACGTCGCATCGGCTGGGTCAGCAGATTTGGCGAGCGGCTCGCGCTGCCACTCGAGGGCGACGGCGACGCGGTTTGCCTCGGTGACGGATCGACCTATCGGCTTCACGGCGATCGCGTCATTGCGCTCGGACCTTCGACAAGCCCTGCTAATCTCGAACAGTGATGAGGCGATCGTGAAAGACAATCTCGTTGAGAAGCTGCGCGCGCGCGAGGCCGTAATCGGGGTCGTCGGCCTGGGATATGTCGGCTTACCGCTTGTGCTCCGCTTCGCCGAAGTTGGTTACAAGGTGATCGGATTCGATATCGATCAGCGCAAAGTCGATGCGCTTGCGGCCGGTCAAAGCTACATCGAGCACATCTCGTCCGACGCTATTGTCGCGGCAAAGGCGGCGGGTTTCGAAGGTACGACCGATTTCAGCCGCGCAACGGAAGCGGACGCGCTCATAATTTGCGTCCCCACTCCACTGAACAAGCATCGCGAACCGGACCTCTCGTTCGTCATCGACACTGTCGAGGCGATCGCGCCGCACCTGCGCGAAGGCCAGGTCGTCAGTCTCGAAAGCACGACCTACCCCGGCACCACCGAAGAAGAACTGCTCCCGCGCGTCGAGCAGGGCGGGTTGAAGGTCGGCGAGTCGGTTTTTCTCGTTTACTCGCCCGAACGCGAAGATCCGGGCAACCCCAACTTTTCGACGCGCTCCATTCCGAAGATTTGCGGCGGCGTGACTGCGGCATGCCTGGCGGTAGGCCTTGCGCTATACGGCCAGGTAATCGACCGTGTCGTGCCGGTCAGCTCGACGCGGGCGGCAGAGCTCACGAAGTTGCTCGAGAACATTCATCGTGCCGTGAACATCGGCCTTGTTAACGAAATGAAGATCGTCGCCGACAAGCTCGACATCGATATTCACGAAGTTATCCGCGCGGCCGCGACAAAACCCTTTGGATTTGTAGCTTACTACCCCGGGCCCGGCTTGGGCGGCCACTGCATCCCGATCGACCCATTCTATCTCACTTGGAAAGCCCGTGAATACGGGGTGCACACACGCTTCATCGAGCTTGCGGGCGAAGTGAATTCGGCGATGCCGGACTGGGTGATCGCAAAGCTGGCATCAGCACTCAATAGGAAGCGCAAAGCGACCAACGGCGCGAAAATCCTCGTGCTCGGCATCGCGTACAAGAAGAATGTAGATGATATGCGTGAATCGCCATCCGTCATGATCATGGAAAAACTGCGAGCGATGGGCGCGGAGGTTGAATACAGCGATCCCCATATTCCCAGTTTTCCCCAGACTCGGGAGCACCATTTTGATCTGAAAAGCGTAGATCTGACCGCAGAATCGTTAAAGAACTTCGATTGCGTGATACTCGCGTGCGATCATGACCGCTTCGATTACGACCTGATTGGCCGGAACGCTTCTCTCATCATCGACACACGCGGCCGCTATCTTGAAGCGCGCGACAACATCGTCAAGGCGTGAAGCGCCGGGAGGGTCTGGTGGAATTCATCGATCTTGCTGCGCAGCAGGCGCGGATCCACGACGATCTTCGGGCACGCATCGATGCCGTTTTGGCGCATGGGCGCTATATCCTAGGTCCGGAAGTCTCCGAGCTCGAACAGCGCCTCGCAGCCTACGTCGGGATCAAGCACTGCGTCGCGGTCGCGAACGGCACCGACGCGCTCCAGCTTGCGCTGGTCGCGTTGGGAGTAGGAGCTGGCGACGAAGTCGTTACACCTGCGTTCGGTTATTTCGCGGCGGCCGAGGTCATCGAATTCCTCGGTGCCACAACGGTCTTCACCGACATCGATCCGCGCACCTACAATCTCGATCCTCGCGCACTCGAGGCGGCAGTTACCGAACGGACCCGGGCAATCATTCCCATCGATCTTTACGGTCAGTGTGCGGACTACGACCGCATTCGCGCGATTGCGGATCGTCATGATATCCCGGTGGTCGAGGACGCCGCGCAAAGCTTTGGCGCGACCTACAAAGGCCGCCAAGCCTGCGGCTTCGGTCGGATTGCGACGACGAGTTTCTTCCCGTCCAAGCCACTAGGCTGCTATGGCGATGGCGGCGCTTGTTTTACGGACGACGACGATCTCGCCGCAAGCCTTCGCCAGTTGCGAGCCCATGGACAGAGCAAGCGCTACCATCACGTGCGCGTCGGCACGAACAGTAGGCTCGACACGCTGCAAGCGGCAATCCTGCTCGCAAAACTTGATGTCTTCAATGATGAGCTTGTGCTGCGGCATGCCGCAGCGGCCCGTTACACGCAAATGATCCACGAGCGGCTGTCGCCGGAAGACGTGATCACGCCGTACATCGAGCCGTTCAATACCAGCCCTTTCGCGCAGTATACGATCGCACTTCCGGAGCGGGAGAAGGTGATTAGCGCACTCGGCGCAGCTGGAATACCCACGGTCATCCATTATCCGATCCCGGTCTCACGTCAGCCCGTCTTCGAAGGTCGCGTTTTGGACGCCTTTCCTGTAAGCGATCGCGCTGCCGCGCACGTAGTTAGCCTGCCGATGCACCCTTACCTTGACGAAGCGACCCAGACCCACGTGGTCGAAGCGCTCGTGTCGGCCGTGCGCCGCTGATGCCCAAGGTTCTTACTGTCGTCGGCAATCGGCCGCAGTTCATCAAGCTCGGCGTCACGGCCCGCGCGTTGCGTGAGATGGGTGCCGGCGCTCCGTTCCAAAGCATCGTGGTTAACACCGGCCAGCATTACGATACCATGCTGGCTGACGTCTTCTTCACCGAACTTCAGATCGAGCCGCCGCACTATAGCCTTGGCATCGGATCAGGGCAGATCGTCGACCAGATCGGAAAGATGCTCCAGCCGATCCGCGAGATCGTCGAAAGCGAGAAGCCGGACGCGGTCCTCGTCTTCGGCGACACGAACTCGACACTTGCAGCCGCCATCGTCGCCGCGCATGCCAACGTACCGCTCGTCCATGTGGAGGGCGGCGAGCGGCTTTACCGACGCGCCGCAATGCCGGAGGAAGTGAACCGGGTCGTCACGGATCACCTCGCTGACCTGTTGCTCGCCAGTTCGCGCAAGGCCGTGCCTTATCTGATGCGGGAAGGCATGGGGCCGGACCGCGTGCGGTTTGTCGGCGACCCTATGTACGACATTTTCAAGCTGACCGGCGAAACACTGCGCAGCCGACCGGCCGCGCAGCCGGCCGACTTCGGCCTCGAAGATGGCCAGTTCATGCTCGCGACGATGCACCGCGCCGAGAACACCGATTCGCGGGAGGCGGGGATTGCCATCATGGCTGCGCTCGATGCCGCGCGCATGCCGGTGCTGCTGCCAGCGCACCCGCGGCTCAAACAAAGACTCGACGCTTGGGGCTGGGCGCCCAGTCGATCGCTCAAGCTGATCGAACCGCTCGGCTATTTCGATTTCCAGAGCCTGCTGCGTCGGTCAACGATGGTCGTGACCGACAGCGGTGGGGTGGGACGCGAGGCCTTTTTTGCCGGCAAAGGAGCCATCGTGCCGCTCGAATCGAGCGCATGGATCGAGGCGGTCGAGGCAGGAATGTCGACGATGGTCGGCAGCGACCCCGAACGGCTGGCTGCGGCGTTGCGCGACTTCGTGCCGCGCGAGCCGATCGCGGGGTTTGTCGAACAGGAGTTTGGTACGGGTGACGCTGGTGCGCAGATCGTAGAGGCGATCGCGGCCGAAATCACCGGCCGACCGCGCCGCGCCGAGGGCCCTTGGCATCCGGTTGGCCGTTTTACGGAGCTTCCACGAGCCGTCGACAGTACCGAGCGCACCCATGAGCGCTTCCGGAACCGCGTCGCCGAGGTGGCAGCGAGGCATGATCTGACGTTCGATCTTTCTCGGTCACTTGACGGTGCAACCGCGCTGGGGTGCCTCGCAGCCGAGGCTGGCGTCGCGGCACGGCTTATGCTGCCGCTTGAACGCCTGGCGTTCAACCCGTTTGGCGAAGCAGCCGTCGATATCGTTCGCGAATTGCTTGACCAGGGACATGTTCTCGCAACCGGTACTGGTCACGGTCACCGCGAAGCGCTCGCGGCAAGATATGCGACCGAGGTGGAATGCGTCGACGCGATCCCGCCTTCCGATGCCGAAGACACGTTCGAAGTGAATGGCGTGGTGCAGCCTTGGCTGTGGGGCAAGACGCCGCTGTCGCCTTTCGAGCGACGATTGCGGCTCGTCGATGCTGCACGCGAAGAGGCGCTCAACGATCTGCGCAGCGTTCTCGGCGCGCCTAACGCGCACGACTCCAGAGCCTCGGAGCAGGCCGATTGAAATGGCCGACGAGCTGGTTCAGTTCTATCGTCTGGTCGACGTGACGGCCGCGCGCGCGGCACTCGCGCATGAGCGCGATCGCACGCCGGCGCATAGGGCAAGCTTCTGGCACCCCAGCCTCTCCCGGCCGTTCGCGCCCGGAGCGTTCGATCCCAAGCTCGCCAGCTACACCCTGATGCACCTGTCAGGGCTGTTCGATTCCGGCAACTATGGAGCGGTCCTTCTGCGCGACAAGGATGGCGCGGTCGACCACCGATCGATGATCATGCCGCGCTTTGCGCGGTTCCCGTTTATGGGCAACGAGGATCTTCAGATCGGCGCAACCTTTACCCGCCCGGGCGCGCGGGGCATGGGGCTGGCGCTCCGCGCAATCCTCGAGATCATCGACCGCTACGGCAATGCAGGACGGCAGTTCTGGTATCTGACCGATGCGGCCAACACCGCGTCGGTCGCGGTCATCCGCAAGGCCGGCTTCGAGCTGGCTGGCACCGGCGGCAAACGCCCGCGTTACGGATGGCGCTTCCTAGGCTTCTATGACATGGCGCGACCGGCCGACACGCCGCGCCACCCCGACCTCTCCAAAGCGGACGACCAGCCATGAGTGATCTGCGAAAAGTTCCATTTTTCAACTACCCCGCCTTGTTTGCGGAGCATGAGCAGGAATATCTCGATACCTTCCGCGACGTACTGAAGCGCGGCGCCTACATCATGCAGAACGATCTCGCCGAATTCGAGGCGGATCTGGCATCGTATCTTGGATGCAAGCACGCGATTGGGGTCGCCGACGGCACGGCCGCGCTGGTCTTTGCGCTCAAAGTCTCCGGCGTCGAGGCTGGAGACGAAGTCATCGTCTCGTCTCACACGTTCGTCGCGACGGCCGCCGCAGTGCACCATGTCGGTGCAACGCCAGTGATCGCCGACTGCCTTCCCGACAGCATGATGGACGCGGACAGCGCGCGCCGCCTTGTCACGACGAAGACCAAGGCACTCATGCCAACCCAGCTCAATGGCCGCACGAGCGACATGGACGCGCTCGGCGCGCTGGCAGAAGAGCACGGCCTCTCCATTGTCGAGGACAGTTGCCAAGCGATGGGCGCCCGCTTTCGCGGCACGCCGGCCGGCCTGTTCGGGATCGCCGGCTCGTACAGCTTCTTCCCTGCGAAAACGCTCGGCTGCTTCGGCGATGGCGGAGCAGTTGTAACCGACAGTGACGAAGCGGCGGCAACCATCCGCACGCTTCGCGACCACGGCCGCGGACCCGATGGCAAGGTCCGCATGTTTGGCCATAACGGGCGGCTTGATAATATTCAGGCGGCGATCCTGCGCCTGAAGCTGTCGCGCTACGACCAGTCAATCGACCGGCGGCGTGCGATTGCCCGGCTGTACCAGGAGCGGCTCGGCCAAGTCGCCGAGGTGCTGCTGCCGCCGCCGCCCGAAGACAACGGTCTGCGCTTCGACATTTTCCAGAATTACGAGATTCAGGCCGAGCGGCGCGACACCTTGCGCCAGCATCTTGCCGATCGCGGGGTCGGCACGATCATGCAGTGGGGGGGGTGGATGCTGCACCAGTTCGACGATCTCGGGCTGCGGTCGGACGCACCGTACGCCGAGCAGATGTCGAAGCGCTTCATGATGCTGCCGATGCATCACATGCTGAGTGATGACGACGTTCATTATGTCTGCGACCAGTTGGTCGCTTTTTATCGGGGCTGACATCAGCCGATCGCGAGGAATCACGAAGATGAGCACCGAGGGTATCAGCGTGTCGGGCGGTCTCAGGACCGACGCCGAGCGTCAGGAGGCACCACGCAATCGTGCGTTGTTCGAGGCGAATCCGTCCAGCTGGGAGACCAAGCTGGAGAACTTCCCGAAGTACGTCCGTCGGCAGAACCTTACCCGGTTCATGGCGCTCTATGACATCTTCAAGCTCGTCTTGCCGATCAAGGGCTCGGTAATCGAATGCGGCGTCAACCACGGGTTCGGCCTGATGAGCTGGGCCAAGTTCTCGGCCATCCTCGAGCCGGCCAATCTCACGCGCAGGATTTATGGATTCGACACGTTCGAGGGGTTCCCGGGCGTCAGCGAGCAAGATCGCTCGTCGTCGTCCCAGCACGTCAAGGTCGGCGACCTGGCCGCTGACGTCTACGACGAACTCACTCAGCTCATCGACGCCTATGACAGTACCCGCTTCCTAGGCCATGTAAGCAAGGTGCAGCTGGTCCGCGGCGACGCGACCGCCACGATTCCGCAGTTCGTGAAGGATAATCCGCACCTGCTCGTGTCACTGCTATACATGGACTTCGACCTCTACGAGCCCACCAAGGTCGCGCTGGAGCATTTCCTGCCCCGCATGCCCAAGGGCGCGGTGCTCGCGTTCGACGAGCTCGACAATCCGCTGTGGCCGGGCGAAACCCTTGCGATGCTCGAGGCGCATGCCCGGCGACCGTTGCGGATCGAGCGCTTGCCGTTCGACCCCTATATCGGCTTTGCGGTGCTCGATTGATGACGGCATCACGCTCAAATCTGATCGATACAGCGACAATGGCAGCGGCAATCCGTCGCCATGCCGTCGAGATGACCCATCTCGGCAAGAGCTCGCATGTCGGTTCGGTACTGTCGGCGGCCGACATCCTGGCGGTGCTCTATGGGCGCGTCCTTGACGTTGACCCCGCGGCGCCACAGAGCCCCGACCGCGACCGCTTCATCCTTTCAAAGGGTCACGCGGGCGCGGGGGTTTATGCGGCACTTGCGGAACGCGGGTTTTTTGAGAAGGAGCGGCTGCGCAGCCACTATCAGAACGGTTCGACCTTGTCTGGCCATGTCTCGCACAAGGGGGTGCCGGGGGTAGAGCTGTCGACCGGGTCGCTCGGTCACGGCCTCGGCGTCGGGACCGGTATGGCGCTCGCAGCGAAGCGGCAAGGTGCGGGCTGGCGGACGTTCGTGCTTTTGTCGGATGGCGAGTGCGACGAGGGATCCAACTGGGAGGCGATCCTTTTTGCCGCGCACCATAAGCTCGACAACCTCGTCGCCGCGATCGACTACAACAAGATTCAATCGCTCGCGTCGGTTGCAGACACGCTCGCGCTCGAGCCCTTCGCAGACAAATGGCGCGCGTTCGGCTGGAGCGTGACCGAGGTCGACGGTCATGACCATGACGGGCTTCTCGCCGCACTCGATGTTCCGGTGGGAAAGCGCGGGCAACCGAGCGTCGTCATCTGCCATACGGTCAAAGGCAAGGGCGTTTCTTTCATGGAGCAGCAGGTGCTTTGGCACTACCGCACGCCGCAAGGCGAGGAATATGCAGCCGCTGTTGCAGAGTTGGAGGCGGGTCATGCGTGACGCCTTCATCGCCGAGTTGACTCTGCTTGCAGAAGCGGATGAGCGCGTGACCCTGATCACCGGCGATCTCGGTTTTGGCGTACTCAACAGCTACGCGGAGCGCTTTCCCAATCAGTTTATCAATGCAGGGGTTGCCGAGCAGAACATGACCGCGCTGGCGGCCGGCATGGCACTAGCGGGGCA
>VYLL01000170.1_pt1 | contig 22573 bp, 30 predicted proteins | sample 5114301 | NCBI WGS metagenome assembly VYLL01 (sample SAMN12291809, study PRJNA351875) | freshwater metagenome | isolation source: freshwater lake | place: USA: Michigan, MSU2 Lake | collected 2011-08-16 | reverse complement strand
CCGCCGCGTCGAGGCCCTGTTCGCGCTGGAGGACGACGCCGGCTGGAACGAGGCGGCTGTGCTCGACCGCTACGAGCTGCTCTATGAGGCCGGCCTCGTCGCCGAGGCGGCGCGTGACCGGCCGGAGCCGCCGGCCGCTGACGACGCCCCGCTTCTGGGCCAGCCGATGGAGTCGGACCATCGCCGCATCCTCGCCACCGGCCTCGGCCGGCTGCGCAGCAAGCTGCGCTACCGACCGGTGCTGTTCGACCTGGCACCCGAGACCTTCACCCTGTCGCAGCTGCAGGCCGCCGCCGAGGCGGTCTCGGGCCTGCGCCTGCACAAGCAGAACTTCCGCCGCGGTGTCGAGCGCACCGGCCTCGTCGCCCCCCTCGGGCGAACCACCACCGGCACCGGCGGCAGGCCCGCCGAGCTGTTCACCGCCCGCCTCGGAGCCCCTGAGGACGGGCACGCCCCGGGCCTTGCCCTGCCCGCCCTGCGCTGAGCCGCACAGACCCCTTGCGGCGCGCGCCTCGCTTGACTACACACCGCGTCTCACTCGCCCCAAGGGCCTGTCGGCGCGCGGAGAGGTGGCAGAGTGGTTGAATGTACCGCACTCGAAATGCGGCGTACGTGCAAGCGTACCGAGGGTTCGAATCCCTCCCTCTCCGCCACCGTCTTGGCCTAGCCGTCTCAGACAGCCGAGCCCCGCTCAAACGCCCAGTGTCCGGGCTCATTGGCGGTGTTGCCGGCGCGGCTGCGGCCCCTTCCGCCCGTATGAGGGCCTTTCAACCTCCATCCCGATGGGTCTCTCTGGCCGCCTTGCGCCGTACCCGGTTTGGCCCGAATGCCTGTTCCACCTGTTCAGTCGATTTCTGCGAGCTTGACGAGGGGCTGCCTCCAAGCTCCTTGCTCCGAAAAGTCCCGCCCCGTCGGACTTCTTCGCCCACGGGACCGACAGCCAATGCGCAGATTATCAGGCTTGGAACAGGGCCTGTTCCGCCGGTTTTCAGGACCTGCAACAGCGTCGATCAGGACGTGTTTCGCCGTGGATCAGGCCGTGATGCCGAGCGCCACTCGCTGATCTTCCCATGAGAGGGGCAGCGGCTTTTCAATGAGAGACTGAAGGGTGAGGCCGACAGGCTGTCGGCCTTCGAGGATGGCGACCTGGATTTCAGGAGCGAGGAAGGCGAGGGTTGCAAGCCTGCGGATGTAGCGATCGTCGATCCCGCGGCAGTCCAGCCAGGACTGGCCTCCGCCAGACGGATGGATGCCCACTTTCGCCAGTTCGCGATGGGCTCGGCGCAGGCCGGCCACGAGCGTCCGGTCGATCCGCCGTCGGTCGGGCCGGCCTGAGGCGCCGGCCTCCAGCCAGACCCGACCGGCCTTTCGTTGCAGTCGTGCAGGCACGACCAGGGTCACCGATCCGTCCGCCGCCTGCGGCGGCACGTCCCTGACAGCGCAGGCGCGGGCTTCCATTGTGAGCGACAGAGCCAGGCGATCGGTATGGACGGTGACTTTGCTGATCAGCTCCCGCATCCGACCCCACGAAGCATTGGGGTCGCCGATCAGGTCCCGAAGGGCGTCCGCGACCATCTCTTCCACCGGAACCGCCGCGACACGCTTCAGTCCGTCCGGCGGCATGGCGACCCCAGCCCCGCGTTGCAGCCTGCTGGAGACGTAGTATCGCCAGGTCTTTCCGTCCTTGCGGGCGGTGACCGGACTCATCAGCCCGCCTGCAGCGTCGTGGATCAGCCCGACCAGGGCGGCTGGTGATTGCCTCGCCCGCACTTTCCGGGGCTTGGTGTTGTTGGCGAGCAGTGCCTGGACCGCCTCAAAAGTTTCCCGATCGACGATGGCGTCGTGCAGACCCGGCCAGGCCTGACCGCGATGAACGATCTCGCCGACGTAGAGCCGGTTCTTCAGAAGATGGAACAGCTGGCCCCGACCCAGCGGATTGCCACCGGTGGTCTGGCCCTTCCCCGAGAGTCGGACCCGGGAGACGACGCCCCTGTCCTTAAGCTCGCGCTGGAGCGCGTGGACCGAGCCCAGCTCCAGATAGCGGGCAAAACACCAGCGGACCGTCACGGCCTCGTCGGGGACGATCCTCAGGGTTCGCTCGTGACCCACATAGCCGAGCGGCGCGAGGCCGCCCATCCACATCCCCTTCTTCTTCGAGGCCGCCAGCTTGTCGCGGATGCGCTCGCTCGTGACCTCCCGCTCGAACTGGGCGAAGGACAGGAGGACGTTCAGGGTCAGCCGGCCCATGGAGGTGGTGGTGTTGAAGGCCTGGGTCACCGACACGAAGCTGACGCCGCGCCTGTCGAAGCGATCCACGATGCGCGCGAAGTCGGACAGCGACCGGGTCAGGCGATCGACCTTGTAGACCACCACGACGTCGATCCGCCCGGCCTCGATGTCCGCCAGCAGCCGCGTCAGACCCGGCCGATCCATGTTGCCGCCCGAGAAGCCGCCATCGTCGTACCGGGCGGGAAGCCCGAGCCACCCTTCGCCCTTCTGGGAGGCGATGTAGGCGGCGCAAGCCTCCCGCTGGGCGTCGAGCGAGTTGAAGCTCTGGTCCAGCCCCTCCTCCGAGCTCTTGCGGGTATAGATCGCGCAGCGCAGCGTCCGCTCGCTCATGCCCTGCCTTTCCGCCGCAGGCCGAAAAAGGCCGGCCCGTTCCACTTCGCGCCGGTGATCTCGAAGGCGATCGGAGAGAGCGAGGTCCACCGTCGGCCAGCATAGAGATAGCCGCCGCCCTCCATCACCTCGACCTCGTGGCGGACGCCCGCCCACTCCCGGACGATGCGGGCTCCAGTCTCCAGGCCGTCGCCGAGCCGCCCCTCGCCCCGCAGCTGGCGACGCAGCGCAGGAGAGATGCCGCCGTAGGCCCGGGTCTGGATCCGCCAGGCCAGACAGCGCCTGAGCAGATCCGGAGCCCGCAGCTTTGGCGGAGCGCCGAAGCCCTGTCGCCGCCAGGCCTCCCTGAGGTCCTGCAGCGACAGCCCTTCCAGCGATCGCACGGCCTCCTCCGGGGTCACTCCGCGCCTCCGGTCGCCAGACGGTAGATCCGCCCACCCTCGGCCGGCTCGGAGACCGCAGCCATGCCGTGGGTCTTCCTCAGCGCGCCGGCGAGGAAGCCCCGCACCGAGTGCGGCAGCCAGCCGGTGGCCTCCGAGATCTGGCAGACCGTCACGCCCTCGGCCCTGCCCAGCATCGCCACCACCTGGGCGGCCTTGGTGCCCGCGCGAGGCGCGCGGCTGCCCGCGGGCTCGGGAGGGTCGGCTCGTGGCGGCACTGGTTCCCGGGCCATCGTGGGCTCCGGCTCTTCGGGCAGTCCGAGCGCGGCGCGGCCGGACGGCGTAACCCGGTACACGTCGTCGTCTCCGATCAGCAGGCCATGCCCCACGAGGATGCCGCCCGTGGTTCGGGCGCGGGGCGGGATCTCGAAGCCGTCGGGCCCGGCGGCGGCGACACGCTGCAGAAGGATGCGTTGCGCGGAGGTGAGAGTGAGGTCGGTCATGTTGGGGCTCCGGATCGCGGCCAGGAGCGGCCGCATGACCTGAAGCCCCGGCGGCCGCGGGCCTTCGGAGCACGCCGGGCGTCCTACGCCCCGGCTTCCCCCAACACGCTCCGTTCGAAGGCAAAGTCCAGCGGGTCCCGCGGTTATTCTGCAGATGCCCGTCGATTGCGGACGACCGCTTCGCCAGCAGCGGCGAGGATCGCCTGATCCTCGCTGATCTGGCGTAGACGGGCGAAGCGGCCTGCCGGGTCTTCGCAGGCGGTGACCGCCAGCGAGGCCGCTTCTTCGCCCAGGTCCGCGACCATCATCAGCAACTGCCCTATGGCCTCGTCTGCAACACGGGGATGGATCATGGGACCTCCGTCCCGACACCACGCCATGCGGTCCGGCGCAGCGCCACAGGCATCGGGACTCTAGTCGAGAAGGTCGCCCATCCTGACGCCCAGGGCCGTCGCGATCTTCTCGGTCGAGCCGATCGTGGTGTTCTTCGCCGCCCGCTCCACCTGGCTGATGAACGTCCGGTGCAGACCCGCACGGTGCGCCAGTTCTTCCTGCGACCAGCCCTTCTCGCGGCGCAGGGCGCGCACCCGTTCGGCCAGTCTCCGTGCAATCTCCATCGCACCGAGAAGGCGTCGGGCGCAGCCCGGTCATCTACAGCCCACTCATCTCATTCCCGGTTGATGTGGCCGGCTTTCGATGGCTGATGGGCTCACCTGAGACGAATAGTGTTCACATGCCCCTGCCCGCCTTCGATCCCTGGTCGCCGCACGCCTCGGTGCTGCGGGAGAAGGTGTTCGAGCACCTGTTCCTCGGCGACCTGACCCGGGCCCTGCTCCGGGCCGGCCGGCGCTGCGAGGTGCTGCGGGCGGAGTATGACGGCGCAGGCTATGACCTCGTCCTGGAGGCCGACGGCATCCTCCGCCACGTCCAGCTGAAGGCGATGCGGACCGACGGGAAGCGGGCCCATGTGGACATCAACATCGAGCTGGCCTCCAAGCCGTCGGGCTGCGTGGTCTGGATGCTGGTCGATCCGGAGACGTTCACGACAACCCGGTATCGCTGGTTCGGCGCCGCAGCCGGTCAGCCCCTGCCAGCCCTTGGCGACCGGCCGGTCCGGCACACGAAGGCCGACAGCCGGGGGGTGAAGGCCGAGCGGCCGGGGCTGCGACAGCTGGGGAGATCACAGTTCACCGCGGTCGACACCATGGACCAGCTGCTCGAGCGCCTGTTCGGGGACAGGCATACCCGGGACATCCACCGGCTCAGGCTTCACCTCGCTTCCCAGCCGGCGTCGCAGACGGCCTCACCTGCCTGGCTGCGGCTTGTCCGCCTGGGCCACTTCGACGCCCTGCCGGACCAGCTCGGTCCAGACGACATGGTCCGCTTCAGCCACCTGGTCGACGGGTACGCCCTGGCGGGCCTGACCGAGCCGGACATGATCCAGAGCGCGCTCGCGGGGCCGAGACCCGGTCTCGACCAACCCGACCTGCTCGCCTCCGACCTCTGGGCGGCGATGTTCATCGAACACCGCCGCCTCAGGTTTGCAGGCATGGAGACCTGCGCCGCAGACGATCACCGCTGGTTCTGCGAAGCCTACGCCAACCTCTCGGCACAGCTTCGCTCACCCCTCAGGTGAAGCCGATCTGCTTGCGCTTCTCCCACTTCTCGTTCAGCTCCGCCGTCCGACGGTCCCATTCCTCCTTCGAGACTTCCAGGACACCGGTTCGCCGCGCCACCGCCAGTGCCTCGTACTGGTCAACGAGCGTCTCCAGCCGCGCGGTTTCGCGGAAGAGGAACTGGATCAGTGCGTGACTGTCGCCATAGGCTGCCGCTGCCCTGTCGATCTGTTCGAGAAAGGCGCGCTGCGAAGGCGCATGCCCTCCCATCCCCTTTCTCGCCATCGCGATGAGTACGCCGCGGTAGTATGTCGTCACTTCGGTCTCGCCGTCCCTGCCCTTCAGCTCGATCGGCATCTCAGCGACTTCGAACGCCGTCAGGCGATTGGACACTGGCAGGCGGTGTCGCCTCGGCCTCTTCACCCCTCTTCCGAGTGGGTTTCCGCTGTGGCCCTTCTCGAACTGCCCTTTCTCGTTGCGCTCCCCCATCACGCGGCCTCCAGTCCTAGCGCCGCATCCGCCAGCGCATCCATCTCGGCGTTGCGACGCGCCTGGACCTCGGCGTAGGTCTCCCCCGTCCCTGCCAGGATCGCCTTCTTCCCGGTCTGCGTCTCCCACCGCCAGATGGTCACCTCGCAGTACTTCGGCTCGTACTCGATCAGCCGCGCCCTGCGCCTGCCCTGCTCGGCCGCGATCAGCGTCGACCCAGATCCTCCGAAGCAGTCGAGCACGATCTCGCCGCGCTTCGAGGCATCCTTGATCGCATCGAGGATCAGCGGCACCGGCTTCACCGTGGGGTGCAGCTCGAGCTCGGAACGCCTGCCCGCTTTTCTCACCCCACGGCATTCCCACACGTTCGTCCGGTACCTTCCGTGCCTGCCCAGCTCAACCGTGTTCAGGTGAGCCGCCTCTCCGACCTTCCAGACGAACACCAGCTCATGCTGGCTCCTGTAGAAGGTCCCCATTCCGGCCGAGTCCTTCGACCAGACACACAGGTTCAGCAGCTTCGAGTAGACCGTCCGGCCTGCCGCCATCATCTCCTCGACGTGGCGCCAGTCCATGCACTGGTAGTGCACCGCTCCATCCAGGCTGACGCTGGCAGCGTTCCTGAACGCCGTCGCCAGGAAGTCTGTGAACTGCGCGGGGCTCATCTCACCCGAAGCCATCGCGAACTCCTGGTGCTTCACGCTGCCGAGGCCTCCGACGAAGCCATCGATAGGTACGTTGTACGGCGGGTCCGAGAAGACCATCCGGGCTCGCTCCCCACCCATCAGCCGCTCGAAGTCTGACGGTTCGCGGGCATCCCCGCAGAGCAGCCTGTGCTCGCCGAGCAGCCAGAGGTCACCGCGCTGCACGCCCGCCGTCGCCCGCTTCGGCTCGGGCGCATCGCTGAGCCGTTCTTCCTTCGACATCGGCTCCATCAACACGTCGATCTCGCCCGTCGCGAACCCCAGCACTTCCAGATCGAAGCTGAGCACCGTCTCCAGTTCGCCCAGTTCGATCCGGAGGAGTTCGTCGTCCCAGCCGGACTTTTCCGCGAGACGGTTGTCCGCGAGCGCATAGGCGCGCGCGTCCGCCTCGGACAGGTGCGACAGGGGCAGGGTCGGCACGAGCGGCAGCCCAAGCAGCTTTGCGGCCTCGACCCTGCCGTGCCCGGCGACGATCTTCCCGGCATCGTCTGTCAGCACCGGATTGGTGAACCCGAACTGGCGGATCGAGGCCGCCAGCTGCGCTATCTGCTTCTGTGAGTGCGTCCGGGCGTTACGCCGCGCCGGCCTGAGCTCTCCCGGGGGCTTCATCTGCACCACGGGCGGTCTGTCGCTGGTCATCCCAGCGACGGCATTGGAGGTCTGTTCCATCATAATGGCCTCAGAGATGTTTCCCGGAAGCGGTCGCTTCACGGGGCTCTTCGGGCTTGCGCCGTCTCAAGGTCGGCACGAACGAGGCACCTAAGCCCGTCCGCGCCGGCGGAGCAGCCCCCCTAATAGGCACGTCAAGAGGGGCGCCTACCATTATTTCTCGGTGCCGTGGGATGTCTCGAAAGCGCCATCAGCAGACATTTCGATCCAACCACAAAGCCGACCTTTCAAGGCAGGTGCTAACCGCTACCTTCGGAACAGTCGCGCACCTCGTTGCCAAGTATGGACCTGTTGAACGAGCGCTGGGTGGCGTCGAAATCGCCTATGATTACCGCCGCGTCCGCGCCCACCTTGGCGGCCTTTGCCAGCGCGGGTTGGAGGTCGTCGCGCACGCCGCCTGCGGCTTCCGCTGTCAAAAGCGTGCAGAACGCTCCAACTGCGGCGATGTCGGAGAGCATCCGGGCGCAGTGGGCGTCCTCAAGATCAGCTCTCTCCCTCGGATGTCTGAAGCTGCGGTCTAGAGCGTTTTCCGATCAGTCTGCATCATAGCCTGCGGCGGTGAAGTAGTTTCTGCATTCGCGCGGTGAGTAGGTCTGGATGATGTCGGCGATGGCTTGCCAGAGTTGGTCGAGGGTTCGCGCGGCGGCTTTTCGGAGCAGGGCCTTGAGCTTGGCGAAGGCGTTCTCGATCGGATTTAGGTTCTGACAAGTCTGTCTTTTTGCATAATAAAAACAGTAGCTTGTAAGTTTCAAAATTCTGGGTGTGTCCAAATTTGTGTCCAAGATCTGGGTCCACTCCGCCTGAAAATGCGACCAACCGGGGAAGGAGGCGCACCCTGCTAGGTGTGCGGACGGCAAGAGATGGCGACTTCAGAAACTTCGAGATTCTCCCGGCGAACCGTGGTGGCCGCCGTCGATGTTTTGGAGAGAATGAGCCAAGCCGACTTCAGTCGGTTTCTTCGCACGCTGGGCCCGCTGTACCGCTCTCGAATCCGGGGCGAGGATTTCAGCCTCAAGAAGCGGCTGAACGACCTTATCGACATCTTGGATGACGAACCGAAGGCCCGAACCGACGAAGGCGACTTGGTCGCGGACGTAGTGGTCGAGCGCGCCGCTTCCGGTCTCCCGGACCTGCATCCATGGTCAGGTGACGAGTGGGCACCTTTCCCGGTCCTAAGGCGTGCCTTGCAGATGGACGGCTACACCATGGTCGAGGGGGCGCTTCGTCGCTCTCTTCCAAATGATCTTCATCTCCCTCCGGGAGAAGGGCAAGCATCGTTCATGCGCTTAACTGCTTGTAGAATAGAACGATTTTTTCGCATGAAAATGCCGTGCAGAGTTCGTGTAGATAAAACTGCACGGCTCACAATGAAACATGGCCGATGGCTTTGATTCCGTCCAATGGTTCTGGCGCTTTGTCCACTTGGGCGGTGCCGCGTCAGAACAGCGACAGTTGCCGGGACGCCTCGACGCGGCTCCGCCATCCCGGCTTGGCGGCTTCCTCGTCCAGCCATGCCGTGACTTGCGCGACGACATCGCCGCCTGCTGCTTCAACGGTGCCGCGCGGGTGGAAGTGCGAGAGGTAGCCGGTTTCAGTGATGGGGAGCGGTGCGCGCTCCGGCTGGATGCTGCGGATTTCCAGATGGGCAGTGACGCGCCACTTGCGGGGCCAATAGGTCGCCTCAATCTCGATGCCCTGCCATGTCAGGCGGTGGGTCTGGGTCTGCGGCTCCATCGTCAGCACCCCGCGAACACATGCACCACGTCGAACATGGTGTTCAGGGTAAAAAGGTCGCCGTTCAACTCCGCGTCCCGCGCCATGGCCGCATAGTCGATGTAGTGGCGCAGCGGATGGGGGATCGCGGTCGATTCCTCCGTCACTTCCTGCATGTAGTCGGCAAGGCTGGTATGCGCTCCGAGATAGCGGTCGGCCAGCGCCTCGCGCGCCTCATCCAAACTGCCGGTGTAATAGTGCAGCAGCGCCGCCCCCAACTCCCCGTACCGGGCGATGAACGTCGCCAGTTCGCTCACCCGGTCGAGGCCTGTATGTTCGGTGAGGCGGAGTTGGCCGAACCCCTCATAGTCATGGATGGCCCATTCTTCCGCCCCGGCCACGGGTGAGGCATCCAGCATCGCGCGAACGGCGTCGTAGAGCGCCCAAGGTTCCTGTGCGGCATCGATCCATTCGCCATGCAGTCTGCCCTGATTGTAAGCGGCGAGGCAGGCAACATAGATGAGGGGATGTTCGGTTTTTGTGGTGATGGCTCCCATGTTTCTGTCTCCATTGGGTTCGGGTTTCAGGTGCGATCTGAAACCCTGCCTCGTGGCGAACAGCGGGGGGCAAGCGGAGCGGGCGGCGTCGCGGGGAACCGGCTGCACGGAACCGCAGGTGAAGGAAGCTGGGCGGACGGCGCTCCAAAGCGCGCCAGGGGCAGCGCCCCAGCCTCAAGCGTTAGGGATCGTCACCGGATGGCGGAAACGCGCCAGCGGTTCCGTGAGCGCCAGCGAGTAGAGCGCGGGCCGTCAGGCAACGCCCACACTCGTTCGTTTTTGCTTTATCGGGGCCAAGGGGGAAGGCCCAACGTGACCACGGGCCGCTTGAACCGGCACCGAACTGATTGCACCCCGCGCTGCCCAATGGCGTGAGACCGCGGCAACTGCGTGGTCCGGCGTCTGTTAAGCGAAGCTATGGGCCGGGATGATAACAGACCGCGCCGTCAGGGTCCGCACGGCATGGATAAGGATGAAAACCTGATGCGACTGCGTGAATGCCTCGGCGAGGCATTCGTGTTGATCTCCATTCCGATCAGCCAGAGTAAGGGTCCGTTTGCCTGACATCTTGCGTCCGATGGGAACCATAGCGCCAACTTGGTCGGCCGGCGTGAACACATCTGGCCACGCGATCTGACCGAACATCTCCAGGAAGGATGGAGATGAGCAGCTTCGGCGAAGCGTGGCCCGAAAGCCGTCCCCCTGCACCAACTCGGGTGGATTGAGAACGATGACGGTGCACGCACGCCGGTTTTTAATCACATACTGCCGCACCGACGCATAGATGGACGCCCCGTAACGCCCGCTGAGGCGAACGGGCGTCAGAATCCCGAACTCCTTCTCCTCGGCTTCTTTGGAAAAGCCATAGAGCTGAAACAACACCTCGGCGGCAAAGACGTTGGCCTCTCGGTCGAACTGGTCCGCCAGACCTGGGCCGATGGTCTGCTCGCAATCCTCGACTACCGCATACAGATCCCGTTGCCACGCCATGAAGGCGTGCCCGGTCTCGTGCAGGCGAATGAACGTCTGTTTCACGATGTGGAGCGAGCGGTCGATGAAGACGAGCCGCGCCCGCGCGTCGAACAGGCCGATGACCTTGCTCAACGCGGATTTCAGCGCGCCGCTGGCCTGACGGCGCAGTTTTTCGATGAAGTTCTCATTGAGAACATCCTCTTTAACCTCCTCGACCTTCGCCGCCGACATGATGTCGTCGATGGGGGTCGGGAAAACGCCGAGTGCGCCCGCTTCGCTCAGGGCGCGCTCGGCTTCGGCTCTTACCCGCGCGTACTGACTCGGTGTCAGGCTGCTGTCGTCGGGTTTCCTCACGTTTTCACTCTCTGCGTTCGGTAGAAGGACAGGTATTTCAGCAGTTCTTTTTCTTCGTCGTCCGTGAGGTTCTCAATGGCGAACGTCGCAGCGCGCCCATGCTTGACACCCGATGCGCGCGGCGTGGTCGGGGAAATGTAGCCCGCTCGTTCCATCAACTTTGCATAAGGAACGCGATAAACAGCGGCAAGACTGTGAAGCACGTTGGGAGACGGCTTCGCGATTTTTCCATTCTCTAGTTGACTAAGATAGGCATTCGATACTTCCCTGTTTGTCGCTTCTTCTACGTCGCGTAGCGTGAGCGTCGTTCCGGCTCTCAGTGTCTTTAGATAAATACCCAAAGACTCGCCGCGTTTTTGTGTATCGACGTCATCACTCATCGGTCCTCCTCATCAAGTGTGGGCGGAGGGCGAGCCCCCGCATCGTCAGAATCCTAGACCGCCTGCTAAAAATATCAAGCGTGCAAACTTTCTGCTTGACGCATTTAGCAGGCGCGATACATTAAGCGCCAAGGGAAGCAATCAGGCCCCTAGCGACGGAGACGACAGTGCGTAGTGAGAAATCGGAAGACCAGGACGACGAAGTGATCGAAGCCATCCGCGAGGAAATCCGGGACGAGATCGCGGACCTGGAAGACTATGCCCGCAAAGGCGAGGAGCCGCCGCATTGCCGGGGCTATCGCTTCAAGGTGAACGGCGAGCCGTTCGAGGTGCATCGCCAGTTCGTGACGGGCAAGGAAGTGCTGGAGCTCGCGGGGCTGACGCCGCCCGAGAACTACACGCTCCGGGTCAAGGTGGCGGGCCAGCGCCCCCGCAAGGTGCCGTTGGACGAGAAGGTCAACCTGCGCACGCCCGGTATCGAGAAGTTCAAGGCGCTGCCGCGCGACCAGACGGAGGGCTAAGACGGTGACCCTTCGTCGGCAGTTCGATCTCCTCCCCGAGGACGAGCAGTTCCTCAGCGATTATGGCCTGCCGTGGGAAACGGTCGTGGATGGCTCCCAATGGGTGCTCATCCACGACTTTCCCACCTACGGCCCCTACGACCAAGCGACTGTCACCGCAGCCATCCGGCTCGAAACCGGCTATCCCAACACGGCGCTGGACATGGTCTATTTCTCCCCGTCCCTGGCGCGGCAGGATGGCCTCAGGATCAATAACACCGAGGTACAGCAGCCCTTGGACGGAAAGTCTTATCAGCGCTGGTCGCGTCACCGGACGGCCGAAAATCCCTGGAAGCCGGGGCAGGATAGCGTCGGAACGCATATCTTCCTGATCGAGGACTGGTTGCAGCGCGAGTTCGAGAAATGAAGATCCCGGTCACTCTCAGTCTTTCCGGCGAACAGCACGAGCACTTGCGTCGCTTCCTATATCCTGGCGACGGCAACGAAGCCGTTGCCGTGCTCCTCTGCTCGCGCCGTGACGGCGACCGGAAGCAGCGCCTTCTGGTCCGTGAAATTCAAGAGATTCCCTACGAAGCCTGCACGGTGCGCACGCCAGTTCGCGTGACTTGGCCGACCGAGATCATCGAACAACTCCTTGATCAGGCCGAGGCTGAGAAACTGTCCATCGTCAAGATTCACTCTCACCCCGGCGGCTACCGCAGCTTCTCTCCGACCGATGACGAAAGCGACCGGCTCTTGCTGCCCATGATCCGGGGCTCCGTCGAGGCGGACATTCCCCACGGCAGCGCCGTGATGCTGCCCAGCGGCGAGATTTTTGGTCGGGTGCTTCTCAAGGACGGGTTTGCTCCGATCGACTGCGTTACTGTTGCCGGCGATGATCTTCGCTTCTGGTATGCGGACACGGGCAAGTCAGCGATGCCCGATTTCGCCGCGTCCCATGCCCAGATCTTTGACGAAGGCACCATCGAGCGCTTGCAGAGACTGTCTGTCGCCGTTGTGGGCTGCTCGGGCACCGGCAGCCCCCTGATCGAACAACTCGTCCGGTTGGGCGTGAGAGAAATCGTCCTGGTCGATGACGACCATGTCGAAGAGCGCAACATCAACCGCATTCTGAACTCGACGATGGATGACGCCCGCGCGAAACGGCTGAAGGTGGATGTCATCGGTGACTCCATCGAACGGATGGGCCTCGGGACGCGGGTCATCCGCGTGGCGAAAAACCTCTGGCACCCTGATGTCGTTCGGGTAGTCGCGCAGTGTGATGTGGTGTTCGGTTGCATGGACACCATCGACGGTCGCTTCTTGCTAAACACCTTGGCGACCTACTATCTGCTGCCCTACTTCGATCTTGGCGTCCGGCTGGAAGCGGTGCCTGACGGCGCGGACAAGGGACGGATTCGCGAGGTGTGCGGGACGGTTCACTATCTGCAACCTGGGAAGTCCAGCCTGTTGTCGCGGGGTCTTTTCACGTTGAAACAAGTCGCCGATGCGGGCCTGAGACGGCACGATCCCAGCGCCCATGTTCAGCAGGTAGAAGATGGCTATATCTCGGGTGCCCAAGGCCATCGGCCTGCGGTGATCAGCGTCAATATGTTCGCCGCGTCGCTCGCGATGAACGAATTTCTGTCGCGGCTCCATCCGTTCCGGGAGTACCCCAACAAGGACTACGCCTCGGTGACATTCAGCCTGTCGAGTGTCGAACTTATCTATGAGCCTGAAGAAGGTGTTTGCGATGTCCTCCGCCCTCATGTTGGCAAGGGCGACGTGCGCCCTCTCCTTCGCCTGATGGAATTGGCTGATCGGCGGCCAGCATGAACTGGCTGGCGCAATTTTGGGCTTGGCTCCTCCTATCATTTGAAAGGATCGGAGCCGGGTGGTGGAAAGGTCCGCGATACAAAACAGTCCTAGTGGACGAGGCTCTGCCGAACCAGCTTGCGAGAAATACACTCTATGTGGTTCTCGACGACAGCTACCAGGAACAAGCGGCAATGGTTTGCCCGTGCGGCTGTAAGAGTGTCCTGCACATGAACCTGCTTACTGACGAGCGGCCATGCTGGTCGGTCACTCAGCATCCCAACGGCACGGCCAGCTTACATCCTTCCGTTTGGCGACAAGTTGGATGCAAGTCGCATTTCTGGTTCCGCAATAGTCGGGTGCATTGGTGCCGTTAACATATTCCGGGTTTCACCGGATTTCGATCTCGATACCGCGCCAGTTCTTCCGGGTAACTACATAGTCCTTGGTCATCTCTTCCTCGGGGTTGGGGTTCGTCCTGAACCCTTGCCCTTCGGCGAGAATGGGGGTGCAAACGGAGGGGAGCCCTCGCGGGGTGCCGGCTGCAACGAGCCTTCGAGTGAAGCTGGGCGGAGGGCTATCCGAAGTGCGCCAGGGGCAAGGCCCCAAGCTTCTCGCGATAGGGATTGTCACCCGAACGGGACGAGATCGCCGGCACCGCCGGAAGCTCGGGGCGAAGCCTAAAGCCCGCCGCGCGTTAGCGAGGATCGCCGTCTATTCCACCTTTTAGGATGAGCTGCTTAAAGTCTTCGTCATTTCGGAAGGCGATTAGATCGTCAGCTGTAGAAGCTTTGGCGGGGTCTCATCGTCATTTTCATAATGTGGGAGCGTGCCGCTGGTGATCAGCCGCCGCGATAGGTCAGGCGGAAGGCGATGGTCACATCATCCTTGTCCGCGCGACCAGCCAGGGCGTCCGCGCCGTCGCTGTAGCTGACGCCTATAGAGGGGGACCAACCACGTGGTTTGCCGCCGTTGTCGAACGATCGGACGCCGAGTTCATAGTCGAGCGAGGCGGTAACCAGGCTGGTGGAGTCGTCGAAGGTCGATGCCCGCGCGGGCGCAACGTGCGGTGCGTAGATATGCTGGATTGAACCGCGGAAAAGCAGGCGATGGTTCAAGAGCGGTGGCGATATGGCGAGCGACGCGGAGAGCTTGACACCGGCGACGCCGCCGTCGGCGAGTTGACCTGCGCTGTTCACGACTGCGTCGGTAACCTCATCGTAGAAGAACTGCGCGCGTGGCGCGAAAGAATAGGCCATCACATCGCTGGTGCGCGTTTCCGCACCGACAGATTCGAGGGCGTAGGTCTGCTCCCAAGTCGCCAGATGGGGCTGGACATCCAGCGCTGCACGCACGGAGCGCTCATGTTGGGTTGCGCAGGTCGGCAGTGCCGGATTGGCCACGCAGGTTGCTGAGGTCGGCGTTCCGAAGACAGCCTTGCTGTTATAGCCGAGGGTCGCATCCGCGAAGACGACAAAGGCGTGTGGGTCGGGTAAGCCGTTCCTGGTCGAAATTTCGTCCGGCTCTAAGTGCAGGCCCACCTGCAGAGCGTAGGTCTCCTGCTCCTTGGCGGCTCGGTCGCTGACTTGGGCGACGCCTCGGACAAACCAGGTATTGGCGGTCTGCCCCGGCAAGCGGCCGGATACCTTAAGGGCCGCGTTGAACTGGGTCCGATCTTCCCCGTCGTCCGAACTGTCTACGTAACTCAGCGAAGCAGGCTGGGTCCAAGCCTGAGAGGTCGGCGCTTCTTCCCCCGTTAAAACGATTGTCGGCTGATTTGAGGTTTGAGCCATGACCACTCCGGGCGCGCCCAAAAAGGCGACCGTGGTCAGAACGCTGAGAGCGCGCATCACTGTTCCTAGCACTTCTGGAGAATAGCGGCGAAAGTATCGGACACCTTCAGGTCTCCAGAGACCAACCGAGCCAGTCCTTTCGGATCTCGAAACGTCTGGTTGATCCATGGACGGATGTAACGATCCAGGTTGGTGGCCCCGACACCGATCTTCTGCATCGAATGCCCATCCGCTGGTGGGTTGGCTACGAGATCATCACGGGTAAACAAGTCAAGGGCGGCGATTAAACGAGCGCGAGTTTCACCAGCGGTAGCCAAGGCAAGAAGCGTCGACATCCAGTTTCTCCAAAGATTCCCGAACATTGATATCTGAGATGTATATGGGGTTTTTGCCTTGTCAGCTCGCGGTCGAAGAATCAGTCCCGGTCTACTGACGCGAGTGTCGGCATCCCAAGGTAGGCCCCGAAGAGCATGTCGATGCTGACGTTATCGAGCTTGATGTCTGGCCACGCTCTTTAGTTGTATTCTCTATAAGATCTGAGCCAGGCGCGCCACATACGATCCATTTCGTCAACGCTTCCGCCGAAATCCTCTCTGTGCGGCGACGATGCGAGCCAGTCAGACAACGACGCCCCCTTGGCCAGCTCTGATGCAATGCTCTTGAGAACAAGGGGATCACCAGAATTGTCGATCAAGAAATCTACAAAGGCTCGGACCATCGCATAGAACCAACCAGAGTCTCGCGCATCGCCGGAAATTTTACGGTCTGGGCGTATGTTAACGCCGATCGAGATATTGCTTCCCTCATGCATCGGGATCAATTCTCTATCGACAGACAAGACTGGATGGGTCATCGATGTCAGCTCGAGAAGACTAGGAATAAGTTCATCGTTCCCTGAGCCAACAGTGTCAGCGACGCGTTTTCTCCGCACGTTGGTTAAGTAATCGGTCTCAAGAACAATAGCGCTTGCTTCATCGAGCCAGTCCGGGGCTGACGTCCCGTATTGGTTGCCTGACCGAGCCAATTCTTGCGTGTCCTGAGAACCCTCTGAAACATAGGTGGAGGCGAACCAGAGATGGCCCAGTTCATGCTGTATGGTCCCGGCTTCGAAGGGTGAAGGGACGCCATTTGAACTAATTTGGTTCTGAAAGCCGGCCATCATCTTGTTCAGCATCTCGTCACGAACATTCTGCGGTGCATGAGAGAAGTTGTTATCAACTTCTTTCCTCATCGCCTTGGCAAAGGTTTCGCGCTGGCCGCGCATGGACGGCCAGTTGATGATCACTGCATCACGATGTTTCGCCGCATCACGCGCCCCCTCGGGCATCTCTGACCCGATCAGATAGGCCACGCGTGCAGGTGTGCCACCGAGATAGCGGCGGTAGATCGCGTTTGCTCGGGTCAGGAGTGGAACAATGTGCCGGGCCTCATCCCGGGATCCGATCACTACCCCCTCAGGAACCGCTTCACAGCTCCGGCCGCCCCCATACGACTTCGGCAAGGCTTCCAACACTGCCAAACACAGCGGGTCGTTCGCGACCCGTTCAGGGGGCGCGCACCCTGACAACACAGCCAACAGGACGGCCGCGCACGCGATGAAAGCCTCTCCTGGAATCCGTGTCCGGTTCATTCCCGCCTCAACGCTTCAATCGGATCAAGAAGTGCGGCCTTACGGGCCGGAACAAAGCCGGCCACGACGCCGATCAGGATTGAGATCACAAATGCCAGCGCCACATGGGACAGCTCGATAAAGACGTCGAAGCCACTGGCCGCGCGGATCAAGAGCGTCGTCCCGACGGCGAGCAGGACGCCGAACGTCCCTCCGCATGTGCACAGCAGGGCCGATTCCGTGAGAAACTGCCCGCGGATGTCTTGCCTACGCGCGCCGACCGCCATGCGGATCCCGATCTCCCTCGTCCGCTCACTGACTGTCACGAGCATTATGTTGGTGATCCCGATCCCACCGACGAAGATGCTGATTGAAGCTATGGCCGACAGAACAGCCTGCACCACTCCGATGACCGAGGAGGTTGTTTGGGCCAGTTCCGCAGTGCTGGATGTCCCGAAGGGAGGGGGAATATCCGGTCGGATCCGCTTGGTTTCTACAAGAACGCGGGCGATTTCCGCCTGGGCATCGGAAAGGTCCACTCCCGGAGGAAACTCAACAAGGATCATGTTGACCGCCTGACGTCCGGCACCACCACCCATTCCAAACCGCTGCCTGGCCGTGGAGATTGGAACGAGAATAAAGTCATTCGGATCGCTCAGAGATCCGCCACCTGTCATGGCCGCTACCCCAACGACTGTGGTCGAGACGCCGTTCAGGCGTATGCGGCTTCCGACGGCGCTTTGTCCGCCAAAGAGTTGTTCGGCGACCGATGATCCTATCACTACACCGTTTGTACGCAGGCTGACGTCTGAAGCTGAGAAGCTGCGCCCCTCAAGAATGGACAGCCGGACGAGATCGAAATAGCCGTCATCGACACCACGCATCACTGCATCGACTGTCAATGTACCGTATCCGGCGCGGCCCTGACCGGTCAGGAGCGACGCTGTCCGCAACACATCCTGCACGCGCAATGCCACAGTTGCAGCGTCGCGTTCGGTGAGAACGACGCTCGGCGAGGACATGGCCACGTCCGCTTCAGGATAGAGGAAAACAGTATTGGATCCCAATGCGTCCAGTGACCCCGAAACCTGACGACCGACGGCCTGCCCGAGCGCAATGATGAGGGTCACAGAAAAGACCCCGACCATGACGCCGACGACGGTCAGGACCGCGCGCAGCCGGTTGGCTGCAATGGAGTCCAGGGCCAGCCTTAGATTTTCAGCGAACATTCCCGATTGCCGCGTCATGTCGGCATGCTGGCAGAATCGTCTCCTGAAACATGGCCGTCATGAAACACGATCCGCCGGGCTGCGCCTTTTGCGACGTCCGGATCGTGTGTCACCATCAACAGGGTTAGACCGTCATCACAAAGATTTCTCAGCACAGCCAGGATTTCCGAGCTCGTCCTGCTATCCAGCGCCCCCGTGGGCTCGTCGGCAAGTAACAGCCTGGGCTCACCCACTAGGGCACGGCCAATCGCCACGCGCTGCTGTTGTCCGCCGGACAGCTGGGTCGGCTTGTGCAGCATCCGATCAGCCAGACCCAACCGCTCCAGAATCACTGCCGCCCGGTCCCGACGTTCTGAGCGAGCTAGGCCTCTGTAAAGCAACGGCATGGCCACGTTGTCGATGGCACTTAGTGACGGGAGAAGATTGAACTGTTGGAATACGAACCCAACAGACAGATTACGGAAAGCCGCAAGCCGATCGCTGTCGAGATCATGGAGAACGTGCCCATCTACCGTTATTTTGCCGCTGGTTGGACGATCCAGCCCTCCCACAAGGTTCATGAAGGTGGATTTTCCGGACCCGGACGCACCTATCACGGCAACGTCTTCACCCCTCTTTATCGACAAGTCGACTGCTTCGAGCGCGACGATTTCGGCACCATGAGTCTTGTAGACCTTGGTTAGAGCGACTGCCGAGATCATGCTACTCGTACCGGACGTATCCATCGAAAGGGCGTTCACGGATCGGTCCGCCCGGTGCGATAACCCGTCACGATCACGTCTCCGACCTTGAGGTCTCCGGACACAATCTCTATCCATTCGTCACTTCTGATGCCGATCCGCACCGGGACCCTGACAAGATTACTGCGATCTGCGGGATCCAGACGCCAGACCACAATCTCATCGGTCGATGGCGGGACATCGGAGCGGGTCACACGCCCCGACGGGCTCGGTTGACCGCCCGAACGTCTCGGGGACGGCCTTATCGAGATACTCTCGATCCGAACCATACCACCCCCTTTGATAACCGGCTTGAAGGCGATCGCCGGAACCGGAACCCGCATGACGTCAGACCGTTTAGCTGTCACGATCTCCGCTGTCGTCGACATGCCCGGCTTAAGCAGACCTCCGCGATTGACGACAGCAACAATCACCTGAAACGAAACAACGTTGTCGTTCACCGATGCTTGCGGTTGAATCTGTTGAACCTTTCCCGAAAATCGGATCTCTGGATAGGCATCAGCAGAAAAACGTACATCTTGCCCGATACGAATTTCCGAAATATCTGCTTCGTTCACAGACAGTTCCATGCGCATTTCCGAGAGATCTGACGCAATTTCGAACAGTGTCGGCGTTTGAAAGCTGGCCGCCAGTGTTTGGCCGACATCAATGCTTCGAGAGATAACGACACCGTCAATGGGTGAGATGATCCTTGCGCGGCGGAGCGCCGTCCGGGCATCCTCACTTTGGGCGGAAGCACGATCAAACTCTGCGGTCCGCGAGGTCTTTCCAGCCATCGCGCCCTGTACTTCTGCCCGTGCACGGTCAACCGCGATCTGGGCGCTCTCCAATGCTGAAGTGGATACCAGCCCCCTCGAAGCCAACTCCGCTCGGCGACGCAAATTGTCCTCAGCCTCTCTCAGGTTCGCCACTTCTCGAGCCAGCGCGGCTTCGGCCTCGGCCTGCCCCCCCCTCGCGATCCGGATTGAGGCCTCGGCTTGCCGCACAACAGCCTCCAGCCGTGTCGGCTCGATCTCTGCAAGAGCTTGGCCTGCCTCAACCCTACTGTTTACATCGACATGCACCTCGGCAACGAGGCCGGACACCTCAGCGCCGACATTGACGGTCCGGATGGGTCGCAACCGACCGGCGGCGATGACCACGCTCTCAACGGTACCGCGATTTATGGTAACCGTACGGTAGTCGTCCGGCCTGTCCGAAGGCCAAAAAACCAAAGCGGCCGCGGAGAGTAGGGCAACAACTGCAACAATTATCAGCTTCCTGCGAGTGAGCCACCCGGCCGGTGATGAATTGGCCACGCTTAACCTCACAACAAACGAAACCTTAATTCAAGACAGGCTTCATTTCCGCCGAAGCAAAATTGACTTTGCCTCCCGGAATAAGCATAGCCCGCATCTGAAGCATGCCGACATACATAGAGCCTGATCGATGAAGCTCAAAGCGCAAGCCCTCATAGCTCTTCTGCTCACTGCCCAAGTCAATCTGCAGTGTATCTTTTGCCATCTTACATGTTGCTGGCAGAACGACGCCTGTCTGAGCATCCGTTATAGCGCACCCGATCAGACGTCCATCGCGGCGTGAGAATTCGATATTTACTGTCCCGGTATCCAAGTTCTGTACTACGTCAGATCTTTTAACCTCGAATTTCACACCTGAATCCTCGATCTTTTTCCACTCTAGGGAATAAACACCCTCAGGAACATTCGCAGGATTCGTCGAGTTCTCCGCGCCCTGGCTACAGCCGGAAACCAGAGCAGAGAAAAGAAAAATGGCTACTGACCGCGCAGTCAACTGTTTTCTGCCGCTCAAAAGTAAAAAGGTTGGCCGAGTCCAACCCGGCCAACCTTATGGCAAGGACCGAGAGCGAAATCGGAAAAATCTCAGATGGCCCAAGCCAGCTGTTTAGACTGACTGAACGGCGGCATCCTGGCAATAGGTGTTACCTTGCCGGTCTGTGATGCAGACCGTGACGTCGTATTCGCCGAAGATGATCGTATCGACCGTAAACGTCGTTGCGAAAGCTGCCGTGGCACCAAGGGTTGAGGCGGCGACCATCGCGCTAAGGGCCGAAAGGCGGGTCAGTGCTGTCAGATTTTTCATAGCGTCCTAACTCCAAGCGAGATGATCCTCGCACCGCTATGGTGCACCTGACAACCGGGCGTCGTCAATATCAAAGTTATTTGACCTGCCCCCCCGAAACTGCACCAAGAATAGCTTGAGTCCGCCCCCTGATGGTCCTCACCCCGACCTTGGACCGCCAGTTATGAGAATCTGGCCGGTTCCTTAGCCCTCCGGCGGGGGTATCCCGAGGAGCGCCTGCGCTTGCTCCATCGGGGTTTTCCAGCCGAGGGAGCCATGCGGTCGTAGCGTGTTGTACTCTCTCCGCCAAGCCTCGCATTTGGCCCGGGCGTCGGCCAGGCTGAGGAACCAGTTGGCGCTGAGCAGCTCGGCCCGGACGCGGCTGTTGAACGCCTCGGCGAAGGCGTTGTCCGTCGGTTTGCCCGGCCTGGAGAAGTCCATCACCACACCGTGCTTCCAGGCCCACAGGTCCATGTCTTTGGACGTAAACTCTGTGCCCTGGTCGGTCCGGATCCGCTTCGGCCGACCGTGGATGGCGGTCACCCGCTCCAGCGTCTCGACGACGTCGGCACCGCGATAGGTGGCCCGGACGTCGATTGCTGGACAGAGCCGGGTCGCCGCATCGACGATGGTCAGAATCCGCAGCTTGCGGCCATCGAAGGTCTGGTCGGCCATGAAGTCCATCGCCCACACTTCGTTGGGAGCAGAAGGCGGCGCGCGATCATCGCGCAGCGCCGCCTTCACCCGCCGGCGCGGAACTTTCCTCCGTAATTGAAGACCTTCGTCCCGATAGAGCCGGTAGGTCCGCTTGTGGTTGACGTCCCAGCCCTCGCGACGGAGCAGGACGTGGACCCGCCGATAGCCGTACCGGACGCGCGTCTCGGCGATCTCCCGGATCCGTTTCCTAAGAGGGGCCTGATCGGGGCTGCGGGCCTGGTAGTGGTAGGTCGAGGTGTCGACCCGGAACACGCTGCACGCGCGCCGGATCGACACCTGCCAGGTCGCCCGAACCGCATCGACAAGCTGACGCTTTCGATCAGGCCTCAAAGCTTTCGCTTGATGACGTCCTGCAGCATCTCCTTGTCCAGAGACAGATCCGCGACCAGCTTCCTCAGCCGCCCGTTCTCTTCCTCCAGCTGCTTCAGCCGCTTCATCTCCGACGGCATCAGACCGCCGTACTTCGACCGCCACCGGTAGTAGGTCTGGACCGATATCCCGGCCTTGCGACAGACCTCCTCCACCGTCGTGCCTTCCTCCGCCTGTCGCAGAATGAAGGCGATCTGCTGCTCACTGAACCTCGACTTGCGCATGTGAACCTCCCGGTCGCGCAACAAAGCGCGAAATCGGGAAAATTCTCAAAAAGAACGATCCAGCTTTCGGGGTGAGGACCACCAAGGAGACGGACGTGAAGAAGAGCAGGTTCAACGAGGCGCAGATCATCGGCGTGCTGCGGGAGCAAGAGGCCGGAAGCCCGACGGCGGAGGTTTGCCGACGGCACGGGATCAGCGAGCAGACCTTCTACCGCTGGAAGGCGAAGTACAGCGGCATGAACGTGTCGGACGCCCAGAAGCTGAAGACGCTGGAGGACGAGAACCGGCGGCTGAAGAAGCTCTTGGCGGAGTCGATGCTCGACGTGTCGGCGCTGAAGGACCTTCTGGGAAAAAACTGATCGGGCCTGCAGCGCGTCGAGAGGCCGTGCTTCGCCTGATGGCGGAGCGCGGCTTCTCGCAGAGGCGCGCCTGCGGGCTGATCCAGGTCGATCCGAAGACAGTGCGCCGCGTGGCCCAGCCGGGCGATGCTGAGGTGCGCGCGCGGCTGCGGGGCCTGGCGGCGGAGCGACGCCGCTACGGCTACC
>VYLL01000169.1_pt1 | contig 22711 bp, 18 predicted proteins | sample 5114301 | NCBI WGS metagenome assembly VYLL01 (sample SAMN12291809, study PRJNA351875) | freshwater metagenome | isolation source: freshwater lake | place: USA: Michigan, MSU2 Lake | collected 2011-08-16 | reverse complement strand
GACCGCCCTCGCCGCGTCCGCCGCCGCGCAGGCCGCGGCCGTAGCCGACGGCATAGCCGCGCATCCCCGGCCCCCACATTGCGACATACGCCGCGCCGCGCGGCCCGCAGCCGCGCTTCCCATACATATGAAACATCATCGTCCTTCCGTTACCACATGACCTAACTAAGATATATCGTGAGCGAGTCAAGAGCGAAGCGTCGTTGCGAGCGGGTGCAGTGTCCCGCTCGATCCCCTATGTGCGACCTATGGCTGACCTTTTCGCCGCTCCTGCCCCGCCCCCTCCCCTTGCCGATCGGCTCAGGCCGTCGTCGCTGGAGGAGGTAGTGGGGCAGAACCACCTGACAGGCCCCGAGGGCGCGATCGGGCGCATGGTCGCGGCGGGAAAGCTCGCGTCGATGATCCTGTGGGGCCCGCCCGGAACGGGCAAGACGACGATCGCGCGCCTGCGCGCCGACGCCGTCGGCTTGCGCTTCGAAAGCATCAGCGCGGTCTTCTCGGGCGTCGCGGACCTCAAGCGTGTCTTCGCCGCAGCGAGAGACGCCGCGGCGCTCGGCCAGCGAACGCTGCTGTTCGTGGACGAGATTCACCGGTTCAACCGCGCGCAGCAGGACGGCTTTCTCCCCTATGTCGAGGACGGCACGATCACGCTCGTCGGTGCGACCACCGAGAATCCGAGCTTCGAGCTGAACGCCGCGCTGCTGAGCCGCGCGCAGGTGCTTGTTCTCCACCGGCTCGATGCAGCAGCGCTGGCCGAACTCCTCCACCGCGCCGAGGGCGCAGAGGACCGTTCGTTGCCGTTGACGCCCGAAGCTCGCGACGCGCTGATCGCTAGCGCCGACGGCGACGGGCGCTTCCTGCTCAACCAGGCCGAGACGCTTTTCTCGGTCGAGCTTGCCGAGCCGCTCGATCCGCCCGCACTCGCCGCGCTTCTCCATCGCCGCATGCCGGTCTACGACAAGGACCGCGAGGGGCATTACAACCTCATCTCTGCGTTGCACAAAAGCCTGCGCGGGTCGGACCCGCAGGCCGCGCTGTACTGGCTGGCGCGCATGCTGGTCGCCGGCGAGGAGCCGCTCTACGTCCTGCGGCGCCTCGTCCGCTTCGCGAGCGAAGACGTCGGCCTCGCCGATCCGCAAGCGCTGGTCCAGTGCCTCGCAGCCAAGGACGCCTACGACTTCCTCGGCTCGCCCGAGGGCGAACTGGCGATCGTGCAGGCCTGCCTCTACCTCGCGACCGCGCCGAAATCGAATGCCGCCTATGCCGCGCAAAAGGCCGCGTGGCGCGCGGCCAAGGATACCGGCTCGCTGATGCCGCCGATGACCATCGTCAACGCGCCGACAAAGCTGATGAAGGACCTGGGCTACGGCAAAGGCTATGCCTACGACCACGATGCCGAGGGCGGCTTCTCCGGCGCGAACTACTGGCCCGACGGAATGGATCGGGCGACGTTCTACACGCCCGTCGACCGCGGCTTCGAAGCGAAGATCGCCGAGCGCATCGCCCATTGGGACAAGCTGCGCGCCGCGCGTGGCTAGATTTACCCACTTCGTCGCCATTGATTGGTCGGGTGCCGTCGGCCTCCGCCAGCCGGGTATTGCGGTCGCCATGTGCCCCGTGGGTGACGCAGCACCCGAACTCGTTCGCCCAGGCCATATCTGGTCGCGCGGCGAGGTGCTCGACTGGCTCACCGTTGGCTTGCCGCCGAACAGTCTCGTCGGCCTCGACCTCGGCATTTCGCTGGCGTTTGCCGATCGTGGCGCGTTCTTTCCCGGCTGGGCCGACAGCCCCGGATCGGCGCGCGCGCTCTGGGCGCTGGTCGAAACCTTGAGCACCGACGAGCCGAACTTCGCCGCCTCGCGCTTTGTCGACCTGCCCGACGTTGCCCCGCATTTCCGCCGCCATGGCGGGCGCACCGGCGCGGCGTTCGGGCAGGGACGCGGGCGGCTGCGCGTGACCGAATGGGCGCAGCAGGCGCAGGGTTTAAACCCCTACAGCAATTTCAACCTCGTCGGGGCGGCGCAGGTAGGCAAGTCGAGCCTGACCGGGATGCGACTGCTCAACCGGCTCGCTCTCCCGGTCTGGCCTGTCGACCCGCTCCCCCTGCAAGGCTCGGTCGTCGTCGAGATCTACACGAGCCTTGCCGCCGTCGCGGCGGGCCTGCCGAAGGGACGCACCAAAGTCCGTGATCCCCAAACGCTCGACACGGCGCTCGCCGCACTCGGCAGCACAGGTCACGACCCCCTGCCCCGCTACACCGACCATGCGACCGACGCGATCCTGACCGCCGCATGGCTGCGCCGCGCGGCCGGAGATCTCGCTTTGTGGCGCCCCGAGGGGCTGACGCCGGACTTGGCCCGCACCGAAGGCTGGACGTTCGGGGTCCGGTAACGATATGGGACCGATCGCGCCGGCTTAGCTCAGATGGTAGAGCACCTGATTTGTAATCAGGGGGCCGCGGGTTCGATCCCTGCAGCCGGCACCATCTCTGCCCCGTCCTCATGCACGCGCAGCATCGCGAGCGCGGCTGCGACCAGCACGAGCGCAGCGACCAGCATCGTCCAGATCGGCTCGGTCGGGAATAAGGCACTGAGCACGCTTCCCATCACGGTCGCGACCAGAAGCTGCGGCACGACGACGAAGATGTTGAAGAGGCCCATATAGATGCCGAGCTTCGCCTGCGGCAGGCTGGACGCAAGGATCGCGTACGGCATTGCCAGGATCGACGCCCAGGCAATGCCGATGCCGATCTCGGACAGCAGTAAAAGCTGCGGATCGCGGACGAAGAGGAAGCTCGCATAGCCGGCCGCGCCGCAGAGAAGGCAGACCATATGCGTACGGACGCGCCCGATCGCCCTTGCGAGCGGCGGCAGCAGGAACAGGGCCGCGATCGCAGCGACGCCATTGTAGACCGCGAACAGGACGCCGACCCAATTGCCGCCCTCGTTATAGGCTGCACTCGCCGGATCGCTCGACCCAAAGACGTACTGCGCGACCACGGGCGTCGTGTAGATCCACATGATGAACAGCGCCGACCAGCTGAAAAACTGCACAAGCGCGAGGCGCTTCATCACGTCGGGCATGCCGGAGAAGTCGCCGACGATGTGCGCGAGCACGTTGTTCTCCCGCCCCGCCCGCGCCAACAGCGTGGCTGCAATGCTGGCGACGCCGTATCCGGCGACGAGCCCGCCGAGCAGATAGACCTCCTTCTTGAGGTCGAATGCGGCGACCACTCCGACGATCGCTAGGCCCACCACAATCCACGTCATGGCGCGACCGTGCCCGCGTTCGGCGAGCAGCCTCAGCGGGGTCGTGTCCGCCTGCGCCCCGTCGAAGGTGCGCATCTCGTCCGGGCTGTATTCGCGCGTGGTGACCACGGTCCACAGCACGGCGAGAAACAGCGCCGCGCCGCCGAACCAGAAGGAATAGCGCACCGTGTCGGGGATGCCGCCGCCCGGGGCAGTGTTGGCGACCCCCAGATGGTCGAGCATCCATGGAAAGATCGATCCGACCACCGCGCCGGCGCCGATAAAGGCCGTCTGCACGCCGTAACCCGCCGTATGCTGGTCCTTGGGCAGCATATCGCCGACGAACGCGCGGAACGGCTCCATCGAAACATTGAGGCTGGCGTCCAGCACCCAGAGCATCATGGCTGCGAACCACAAGGCGGGACTGGCAGGCATGACGAACAGCGCAAGCGCCGCGCAGACGGCACCGGCAAGGAAGTACGGTCGGCGGCGGCCCAGCCGTGTCCATGTGCGGTCGCTGTAATGGCCGATCAACGGCTGTACGAGCAACCCTGTAAGCGGTGCGGCAATCCAGAGCACCGTCAGGTCGTCGAGCGATTCGCCCAGCGACTGGAAGATCCGCGACATGTTCGCGTTCTGAAGCGCGAAGCCGATCTGGATGCCGAAGAAGCCGAACGAAATGTTCCACAGCCCCGTCGCGCTCTGGCGCGGTTTGTCCTGCCCCATGTCCCCTCACTGTGTCGTTATCGTTACACGGCAGCGTGACAGAGCGGGCGGGACGCTTCAACGCTGCGCATACGAATACATCAGGTCGAGCGGCGCACCACGAGCCGCGCCGGCAGCTCCCGGCTGACCGCCGGCTCGCCGCGGACCAGAGTGATGAGCGTGTCGACGAGCGCGGCACCCGCTTCGCCCGGCTGCTGCGTCATCGTCGTGAGCGGCGGGTTTGCCAGTCCGGCGGCCAGGATATCGTCGAACCCGGTGACGGCAACGTCTTGCGGCACGCGACGTCCGGTCTCCTGCAGCGCGCGGACCGCCCCGAGCGCGATCAGGTCGCTTGCCGCGACGATCGCGTCGAAGTCGGCCCCGCGGCTCATCAGCCGGGTTGCCGCGGCGTAGCCGTCCTCCTCGGTGCTGAGCGCATCGACCTGCAACGTCAGATCGCGCGGCAGGCCTGCCGCTTCGAGCGCGCGCGTGTAGCCCGCATGGCGATCCAGGAATTCGGGAAAGCCGCTCGTCGCCGTGCCGAGAAACGCAATCCGCTTGCGCCCGCGCTCAATCAAGTGACGTGTGATCGTCATGCCGCCAGCGACGTTGTCGCAGCCGACGACAGTCTCCCGCGCCCCTGCGCTGACCGAGCCCCAGCGCACGAAATGCGTGCCCTGCTCAACGAGCCTCGCGAGCCGCGTCTCATAGTCGTGATAATCGCCATAGCCGAGCAGGATCAGCCCGTCCGCCTTGCGCGTGTCTTCGTAATCGACGTGCCAGTCGCTCGACAGCTGCTGGAACGAGACGAGCAGGTCGAAACCGCGCGCCGCGCAGCTGCGCACGATCGAGCCCATCATCGAAAGGAAGAACGGGTTGATGAGCGACTCATCGGGCGTCGGATCCTCGAACAGCAGCAGCGCCAGGGTGTTCGAATGGCCCGAGCGCAGGTTCGTCGCGTTCTTGTCGACCTTGTAATTCAGCTGCGTGGCGATCGCCTCGATCCGCTTGCGCGTCGCCTCGCTGACGGTTGGACTGCCGCGTAGCGCGCGCGACACCGTCGGCTGCGAAACGCCCGCAAGCTCGGCAATGTCGAACGATGTTGGCTTGTCCATCTCCGCCGGCGGCACCCATGCCGCGCCTGATCTGCGTTGTGCTCCGCAGCTTTACCTAGCCCCCGACTGCTTACGCGCCTTATCGCGGGCACCCAAGCACTTCTTGAATACGTATGTGCACGCCTTCCCGTCCGACCCGCAAGCAGCGAGTATGTGACAGACGCAAGACGTGACCATGTCGCGTCCAATGGCGGTGGACGACCATCGCCGCACAGGGGAGGCTTGAATGCAGAATTCCATCCGCAGCCGCATCGTGCGCCTGACGACCACCAGCGCGCTGGCACTGGCCATTGCACTTCCGGGCACTGCGCTCGCGCAGGCTGCACCCGCTGACGGCGAGGGCGATGTTATCGTCGTGACCGGCATCCGGGCTTCGCTCGAGGCTTCGGCCGCGCTCAAGCGCCGCACGCCGACGATCGTCGAATCGGTCTCGGCCGAGGACATCGGCAAGCTGCCCGACGTCTCGATCGCCGACTCGCTCGCGCGCCTTCCCGGCGTGACGGCGCAGCGCCTCGAGGGCCGCGACCAGCGCCTGTCGATCCGCGGCCTCGGCCCCGATTTCTCGACGACGCTCCTCAACGGGCGTGAGCAGGTGACCGTCGGCGACAACCGCGGCGTCGAATACGACCAGTATCCAAGCGAGTTCTTCAAGAACGTCGTCGTTCACAAGGCCGCCGATGCGTCGCTGATCGCTGCGGGCGTCTCGGGCACCGTCGACCTGCGGATGCTGCGTCCGCTGGCGCAGAAGGACCGCATTATCGCCGTGCAGCTGCGCGGCCAGATGAACGGGACCAAGGCACTCAATCCGGACGCGACGCGCTATGGCGTGCGCGGCTCAGCGGCCTATGTCGACAAGTTCGCCGACGACACCCTCGGCATCTCGCTCGGCGTGTCCTATTCGCGCACCCCGTCGCAGAACGAGCGGTACAACGCGTGGGGCTTTCCCGACGACACCAATGCCGGTCCGGCCGTCGGCAGCGCGCTGCGCCTGGGCGGCGCCAAGCCCTACGTCCAGTCCAACCTGCTCGAACGCTACGGCGCGGTCGGCACGGTCGAGTGGGAACCGAGCGACAGCTTCCACTCGACGCTCGACGTGCTGTATTCCAAGTTCAAGGAAACGCAGAAGCTGCGCGGCATCGAGTTCCCGATCAATCCCGGCTGGGGATCGGGTGCGACGATCAGCAATCCGACGATCAGCAACGGCTTTGTGACCGCAGCGACGGTGTCGGACGTGCGCGGCGTGCAACGCAACGATCTCAACCGCCGCGACGCCGAGAACCTGTCGATCGGCTGGAACAACGTTTTCAAGTTCAGCGACACGATGAAGCTGACGGTCGACGCAAGCTGGTCGCGTGCAACGCGCACCGACTTCCTGCTCGAAACCTATACGGGCACTGGCTATAACCAGACCGGCGCGTCGGACACCCTCCGCATCTCGCAGAATCCGAACGGCACCTTCCGCATCGTGCCGACGCTCAACTACACCAATACGGGCGTGGGCGGCTTCGGGATCACCGACCCGCGCGGCTGGGGGTTTAACGGCACGACCGCCGTCGTCCAGGCGGGCTTCCTCAACCGGCCCAGCTTCAAGGACGACCTCAAGTCGCTGCGCGCAAGCCTTGACGGCGAGTTCGTCAACGCCGGCGTGCTCAAGGGCTGGGAAGTCGGCGCAAACTTCAGCCGGCGCAAGAAGACGAGCGCCTATACCTCGTTCTTCCTCTGCCCGCGCGGCGGCGGGACCGGGTGCACGGTCGCCAGTGGAACGCCACAGTTCGTGCCGGTACCAACGGCCGCGCGCGTCGGCACCGTTTCGCTCAACTACCTCGGCGTGCCCGCGATGCTCGCGCTCGATCCGCTCTACCTCTACAACAACACGCTTAATGCGGTGTTCGACAACCGGCCCGAATCGCTCGTGCGCGACAATGTCGTGACCGAGGATGTGCTGACCGGCTACGCCATGCTCAAGCTTGACGGCGACGTCGGTGGCAAGGCTGTCGCAGGCTCGATCGGTGTTCAGGTCGTCCACACCAAGCAGGGCTCGACCGGTACCGCGTCGTCGTTCACCGTTCAGGGTGGCGTGCCCCGTGTCACCATCGTGCCCGCGAACGACAGCACGAGCTACACCAACTTCAACCCGGCGGCGGCGCTGTCTGTCGAGCTCTTCGACAACGGGTTCGTCAAGATGGCCGCATCGCACACGATGGTCCGGGCGCGCCTTGACCAGATCCGCGTCAGCCAGAACGTCGGGATCGATTTCACCCGTCTGGGCAACACCGATCCGGGCAACAGCGGGTTCAGCGCAATCGGCGGCAATCCGCGTCTCAAACCCTATCAGTCGACCAATATCGACTTGTCGATCGAGAAATACTTCCGCCGCGGCGGCTATGTCTCGGTCGCGGGCTACTACAAGCACCTGACGGATTTCGTCGACATCGGAAACTCGGTCGAAGGAGACTTCTCGGCGCTGGCGGCGGCACTGCGTACGGCGATCCCGGGTATTGTGATCGGCACGACGCGGGGCCGGATCAACATCCCGGGCAACACCGGCGACGGATTCATCGTCGGTGCGGAAGCGACACTGTCGCTGCCCTTTGCCAACATCAGCGAGAGCCTCGACGGGTTCGGTTTCTTCGGCAGCGCGTCCTACACCGACAGCACGGTCAAGCTGCGCCAGCCGACCGCGACGCCCAATCAGTTCAACGTCAGCACCATCACCGTGCCGGGCCTGTCCGACTGGGTCGCAAACGCCGAGCTCTATTTCGAGAAGAACGGCTTCCAGATCCGCGGCAGCTATCGCTACCGGTCGGGCTTCCTGGGCGAGGTGGCCGGGCTTTCGGCCAACCCGACCTTCCGCCAGGCGCGGCCGGAATCGATCGTCGACGCCCAGATCGGCTATGAGTTCCAGAACGGGCCACTCAAGGGTCTCGCCATCCTTCTGCAGGGCAAGAACCTGACCGACCGGCCGTTTGTAACCTTTGAAAACAACGACCCGCGGCGCGTGATCGACTATCAGCGCTACGGTCGCGATTTCTACCTCGGGCTTTCGTACAAGTTCTGAGGGTCGCCGTCGGCGGAGGCGCTGTGCAAGCCGGCAGCCTCCGCCGTATGGGATTGACTGGCGCCAGCCAGATGCATGAGGCGTACCGTTCGATGTCGCGCGAACCGATCCGCATCACAATAGCTGGTGGCGGCACCGCCGGGTGGATGGTCGCCGCGGCGTTCGCCCATTTCCTCGAGGACGGCTTTGCGCTGACGCTGGTCGAGTCCGACGAGATCGGGACGGTCGGGGTCGGCGAGGCGACGATCCCGCAGATCCGTCTGTTCAACGACGCGCTCGGCCTCGACGAGGACGATTTCCTCCGTGCGACGCAGGGCACGTTCAAGCTCGCGATCGAATTCGTCGACTGGCTGCGGCCCGGGCACCGCTACATGCATGCGTTCGGCGACATCGGGCGCGACGTCGGGCTCCTGCCCTTCCACCAGAACTGGGTGCGTGCGCGGGCCGAAGGCGTCGCCGACGAGCTCGCGCAGTATTCGCTCAACAATTTGGCTGCGCTCGGCAACCGGATGCAGCGCGGCGCGGCGAAGACGTCGCGCATGCTGCCGGGCATGCCCTATGCCTTCCATTTCGACGCGGCGCTCTATGCCGCGTACCTGCGCAAATACGCCGAGGCCCGCGGCGTCGCGCGGGTTGAAGGCAAGATCGTCGAGGTCACGCGCGACGCCGACAGCGGCGATATCGCGACGCTGCACCTCGACAGCGGCGCGCACGTCGCGGGCGACCTGTTCATCGACTGTACCGGCTTTCGCGGACTGCTGATCGAACAGACGCTGAAAAGCGGCTATGACGACTGGACGCACCATTTGCCGTGCAACCGCGCGCTTGCGGTGCCCTCCGCGCGTGCGGCCGACTTCACGCCCTACACCCGGTCGACCGCGCACAAGGCGGGGTGGCAATGGCGCATCCCGCTTCAGCACCGCACGGGCAACGGCGTCGTCTATTCGTCCGAGTATATGAGCGACGACGAGGCGGCGGCGCATCTGCTCGCGAACCTCGACGGCGAAGCGCTCGGCGACCTGCGTCCGATCCGCTTCGTCACCGGCAAGCGGCGCGAGATGTGGAAAGCGAACGTCATCGCGGTCGGCCTCGCTTCCGGTTTCATGGAGCCGCTCGAATCGACGAGCATCCACCTCATCCAGTCGGCGATCCAGCGGATCCTGAAGCTGCTTCCCGGGCGCGGTGTCACGCAGGCTGATCGCGACGAATTCAACCGCCAAAGCGATTTCGAGTTCGAGCGCATTCGCGATTTCCTCATCCTCCACTATCGCGCGACCGAACGGGTCGAGCCATTCTGGGCGGCGCGGCGCGCGGCCGACGTTCCGGACACGCTCGCTGCCAAGCTCGCGCTGTGGCGCGGCAACGGCCACATCACCCGCGAGCATGAGGAACTGTTCACCGAAGTCGGCTGGCTGCAGGTACTCGCCGGACAGGGGATCATGCCCCAGGGGTGGCACCCGATCGCCGACAGCATCTCGAAAGCCGATCTCGCCGGTTACATGGCAACGCTTGCCGCGTTGAATGCGCGTGAAGTTGCACAGATGCCGATGCACGATGCCGTCGTCGCCCGCGCCTGCGCCGCGCCTCAACCGGAGACCGTATGAGCCTGATCGCCGCCCTGTCGCTCGCGCTTGCCCCCGCGCCCACCACGCTGGCAGAGGTCCGCGCGCGCCCGGCCGAGGATGAAATCGTCTATTTTCTCCTGCCCGACCGGTTCGAGAATGGCGATCCGGGGAATGACCGTGGCGGCCTTCAGGGCGACCGGCTGAAGACCGGCTACGATCCGACGCACAAGGGGTTCTACCACGGCGGCGACCTGAAGGGGCTGATCGCGCGGCTGGACTATATCCAGGGGATGGGCGCAACCGCGATCTGGGTCGGCCCCATCTTCAAGAACAAGCCCGTGCAGGGCGGCAAGGGTGAGGAAAGCGCGGGCTATCACGGCTACTGGATCACCGATTTCACGACCGTCGACCCGCATCTGGGCTCCGATGCCGACTTCAAGGCCCTCGTGGAGGCAGCGCATGCGCGTGGCATCAAGGTCTACATGGACATCATCGTCAATCACACGGCGGACGTGATTGCCTATCGCGAGTGCACCGACCGCCCGTGCACCTATCGCAGCCGCGCCGACTATCCCTATCAGCGGCGCGGCGGACCTGGCGGCGTCGCGATCAACCCGGGGTTCACAGGCGACCAGGTGATGACGGCGGACAATTTCGCCCGGCTCACCGACATGACTTTCGCCTACACACCCTTCATCCCCAAGGGCGAGGAGGCGGTGAAGGTCCCCGCGTGGCTGAACGACCCCAGATACTACCACAACCGCGGCAACACGACCTTTACCAACGAGTCGTCGACGATGGGCGATTTCGTGGGGCTCGACGATCTGATGACGGAAAATCCGCGCGTCATCGAGGGGATGATCGACATCTTCGGCGGCTGGATCGACCGGTTCGGGATCGACGGCTTTCGCATCGATACGGCAAAACACGTCAATCCCGAGTTCTGGCAGGCGTTCGTGCCCGCGATGGAGGCGCGCGCGAAGGCCAAGGGCATTCCCAACTTCCACATGTTCGGAGAGGTTTCGAGCGACGCCCTGGATGCCGCAGTGACCGCCGAACACACGCGCGTCGACAAGCTGCCGACCAACATCGACTTCCCGTTCCGCAATACGGTGGTCGCGACGGTCGCGGGCACGCGCGGGACCGACGCGTTCGAGGGGCTGTTCGACAGCGACGCGCTCTACGAGGGCGGATTTGCGACGGCGCGGCGCTCGCCGACCTTCGTCGGCAATCACGACAACGGCCGGCTGGCGTTCTACGTCCGACAGGCGTTTCCGAACGCGCGCGACGACGAGGTGCTGAAGCGGGTCGTCCTCGGCCATGCGATGATGCTGACCCTGCGCGGCGTGCCGACCGTCTATTCGGGCGACGAGCAGGGCTTCGTCGGCGACGGCATCGACCAGGCCGCGCGCCAGACGCTGTTCCCGAGCAAGGTCGCCTCCTATCTGGACGACAAGCTCGTCGGCACCGATTCAACCCATTCGGTCGCCAATTTCAATGCCGACCACCCGATCTACCGGACCATCGCAACGCTGGCGAAGCTCCGCGCGGCCGAGCCCGCGCTGCGGCGCGGCGGCCAGAAGCTACGCACGCGGGGCCCCAAACCCGGACTGCTGGCGGTGTCGCGCATCTTGAACGGGCGCGAAGTGCTGCTCGCCTTCAACACGTCGACGGCGCCCGTCGAAGCGAACGTCGAGGTGGAAGCCGGGTCACTCGCGTTCGCGACGCTCGCCGGAAGCTGCGCGGCCAAGGCGAGCGCGCCGGGGTCGGTGCGCGTCACCCTGCCCCCGCTGTCCTATGCCGTCTGTGGAGCGGTTGCTGCCAAATGAGCGATGCCCTGCGTTCCCGATCCCCCGCCCTCGACGCGCATGCCGAATGGTGGCGGGGCGCCGTCGTTTACCAGATCTACCCGCGCAGCTTTGCCGATTCGAACGGCGACGGCGTCGGCGACCTGCGCGGCGTCGCGTCGCGCCTCGACTATGTCGCGCAGCTCGGCGTCGACGCGATCTGGCTGTCCCCCTTCTTCACGTCCCCAATGAAGGATTTCGGCTACGACGTGGCCGATTATTGCGCGGTCGATCCGCTGTTCGGAACGCTCGACGATTTCGACGCACTCGTCGCCCGCGCGCACGATCTTGGCCTGAAAGTCATCATCGATCAGGTTTACGCGCACACCTCCGACGCGCACGGCTGGTTCGTCGAGAGCCGCGCCAGCCGCGACAATGCGCGCGCCGACTGGTACGTCTGGGCCGATCCCAAATCCGATGGCATGCCGCCCAACAACTGGCAGTCGGTGTTCGGCGGTCCGGCGTGGACATGGGATGCGCGGCGCGGCCAGTACTACATGCACAATTTCCTGAGCAGCCAGCCGCAGCTCAATGTCCATAACCCGGCCGTGCAGGACGCGCTTCTCGACGTCGCGCGCTTCTGGCTCGATCGCGGGGTCGATGGGTTCCGCATCGACGCCATCAACTTCGCGATGTTCGACCCCGCGCTCACCGACAATCCGCCTGCCCCCGAGAGTAACCGCCGCCGTTCGCGCCCGGCCGATTTCCAGCTTGCCAAGAACAACATGTCGCACCCCGACATCCCGTTCTTCCTCGAGCGGATCCGCGCCCTGACCGACGGTTATGGTGCCACCTTCACGGTCGCCGAAGTCGGCGGCGATCGCGCCGAGCGCGAGATGAAGACGTTCACGCAAGGGGCGTCCCGGCTCAACAGCGCCTATGGCTTCAACTTCCTCTATGCACCAAAGCTGTCCCCCGGGCTTGTCCGCGAGGCGATGGAGGAATGGCCCGACGACCCCGGTTCCGGCTGGCCGAGCTGGGCGTTCGAGAACCACGATGCGCCGCGTGCCTTGTCGCGCTGGACGACAGCGCCGCACGCTGAGGCCTTTGCGCGGCTGAAGATGCTGCTGCTGATGTGCCTGCGCGGCAATGTGTTCGTCTACTACGGCGAGGAGCTGGGCCTGACGCAGGTCGATATCGGCTTCGATGAGCTGCGCGATCCCGAGGCGATCGCCAACTGGCCGCTGACGCTGAGCCGTGATGGGGCGCGGACGCCGATGCCCTGGCAGCGGGACGAGGTCGGCGCCGGATTTTCGACCGGCCGCTGCTGGCTGCCGATCGGGACCGCAAACCGGGCGCGTGCCGTCGATGTGCAGGAGGGCGACGCGGAGTCGCTCCTTAACCTGACGCGCCGCCTGATCGCCTTCCGGAACGCATCCGATGCGCTTCGCTGGGGAAGCGCGCGCGTGGTCGAGGCCAGCGACGACCTGCTCGTCTTCCAGCGCTCGGGCGCTGAGGAGCAACTGCTGTGCGTGTTCAACTTCGCGACGATGCCGCGTGATTGGGCGCCGCCGCAGCCGGATCGCTGGCGCGTGGCGGCGAGCGTCGGCAGCGTGGACGGATCGGTGCTCGGCGGACTGTCCGCCTATGTGGCAAGGAGAGTAGCATGAGGAAGCGCGTCCTGTTGGCGGTCACGGCGCTCGCCGCAGCCAATCCGGCACTGGCCCAAGTCGTTGCGCAGGCGCAATCGCCGGGCAAGTTAGTCGGCGTCAGCGTGTCAATCGACGGTGACGGACGCCCGTCCTACGCCGTCACCTACAAAGGCAAGGCGTTGATCGCAAACAGCGCGCTCGGGTTCCTCTTCACCGACGCGCCAAAGCTCGACCGCAGCTTCAAGCTGGTCGACGCGGCGTCGAGTGCCAGCGACATCAGCTGGACGCAGCCTTTCGGCGAATGGACGACGATCCGTGACAACCACACCGAGTTTCGCGTCCGGTTGCGCGAGGCAAAGAACCTCCAACGCGAGATGATCGTGACCTTTCGCCTGTTCGATGACGGCGTCGGCTTTCGCTACACGCTGCCTGCGCAGGCCAACCTGTCGAAGGTCAACATCGCCGAGGAGTTGACCGAATTCGCCTTCGCCGAGGATGGCACGGCCTGGTGGAAGCCAGCCTATGGCTGGAACCGGGAGGAATATCTCTACGAGCGCACGGCAATCAGCGCGCTGGGCACGGCGCAGACGGTCGCGACGTTCAAGCTGGCGAGCGGCACTCATGTCGCGGTCCATGAGGCGGCTCTCGTCGACTATTCGGCAATGAACCTGGCGCGCTTCTCCGGCACAAGGCTCAGGGCATCGCTGACGCCGGGCGCAGGCGCACCGAAGGTCTCGCGCGACGCGGGCTTTTCGACGCCCTGGCGGACGATCGCGATCGGTGACGACGCGTCAGCGCTCTACAAGGCCAGCCAGATCACCTTGAACCTCAACGAGCCGAACAAACTCGGCGATGTGTCGTGGATCGTGCCGGGCAAGTTCGCGGGCGTCTGGTGGAACATGATCAAGGGCGAATGGACCTGGGCGCGCGGGCCGAAACACGGCGCGACCAATGCCAATGTACGGCGCTACATCGATTTCGCGAGCAGCGCCGGCATCCCGAACCTGCTGGTTGAGGGCTGGAACGTCGGCTGGGACGGCGACTGGTTCGGCAACGGCAAGGACATGGACTTCACCAGGCCGACCGAGGACTTCGACATCAAGGCGCTCGTTGCCTATGGCAAGCGCAAGAACGTCCGCCTTGTCGGGCATCACGAGACCGGCGGCTCGGCAAGCCATTACGACAATCAGCTCGAACGTGCGTTCAAGTTTGCCGCCGACCACGGGATGATGGTCGTCAAAACCGGCTATGTGACCGACGCGGGCGAGATCGAGCGGACCGATGCCGACGGTTCGCAGCGCCGCGAATGGCATGAGGGGCAGTGGATGATGAACCACCACCTCCGCGTCGTGCAGACGGCAGCGAAGCACAGGGTCGCGGTCGATCCTCACGAGCCGGTCAAGGATACGGGGCTCCGCCGGACCTATCCCAACTGGGTCGCGCGCGAAGGCGGTCGCGGGATGGAATATATGAGCTGGGGCGGCAAGAATCCGCCCGAGCACGAAGCCAACATGGTGTTCACGCAGCTGCTCGGCGGGCCGATGGACTTCACGCCGGGCATCGTCAGCCTCAAGGGGTCGGACAACAGCGACATCCCCTCGACGCTTGCCAAGCAGCTCGCCAACTATGTGACGATTTATTCGCCCTTCGTCATGGTCGCCGACACGCCCGAGGCCTATGCAAAGGTTCCTGCCGCATTCCAGTTCATCAAGGATGTGCCGACCGACTGGTCCGACACGCGCGTCCTCGCCGGTGAAGTCGGCGACTATGCCGTATTCGCCCGCAAGCAGAAGGGACGCGAGGACTGGTATCTCGGCGCGGTCGGCGACGAGGAGGCGCGGGCGATCGACGTCAGGCTCGATTTCCTGACGGCGGGCAAGACCTATACCGCGCAGATCTACCGCGACGCCGACGATGCCGACTACCGGACGGACAAGCGCCACAACATCGCGATCGAAACGCGCAAGGTGACGAGCGCCGACCGGCTGACGCTCAAGCTCGCGCCCGGCGGGGGGCAGGCGATCCGGTTCGTCGCAGGCAGGTGACCCGTCCGGAACGCATCATCATCCTCGGCGGCGGAACGGCCGGGTGGATGGCTGCGAACCTGTTTGCGCATCACTGGCCCGAGGCGGCGGTTACACTCGTCGAAAGCCCCGAGGTCGGCATCATCGGGGTCGGCGAGGGGTCCACTCCGCAGCTGCGCGCGTTCTTCCGCACACTGGGGATCGCCGAGCGCGACTGGATGCCGAAGTGCAATGCGACCTACAAGAACGGCATCCGCTTCACCGGCTGGTCCGAGCGCGCGGGGTTCGGCAGTTATTACCACCCCTTTCACACCGATCTCGACGGGCGGTCGCTCGACGCCTTCACCTATAACACGCGCGCGCGCCGCACCGGCCGCGACGTCGAGGCGCACCCCGACGCCTTCTTCCTGCCGACGCGCCTGTCCGCCGAGCGGCGCGCGCCACTCCCGGCAGAAAGCTTCCCGTTCGACGTGGGCTATGGCTATCATTTCGACGCCTATCTGGTCGGCGCCTTCCTGCGTGAGCACGCAAAGGCAAGGCGCGTCGATCATCTCGAACGACACGTCATCACGGTCGATGTCGCGCCGGACGGACGGGTCCGCGCACTCAACACGCGCGAGGGCGAACGGATCGGGGGCGACCTGTTCGTCGACGCGAGCGGCTTTCGCGGCACCATCGTACAGCAGGCGCTCGGGACGCGCTTCCTGCCGTTCGGCGAGAACCTGTTCAACGACCGCGCGGTCGTGATGCCGACGCCGAATACTGGCGCGACCAATCCGCATACGACGGCCACGGCAATGTCGGCGGGCTGGGTCTGGCACATCCCCCTCACCAGCCGCACCGGCAACGGCTACGTTTATTCGTCGCGCTACATCGACGACGATGATGCCGAGACCGAGCTGCGCCGCCACCTCGGCACGCTCGACGACCCGACACTCACCCGCAGGCTGGAGATGAAAGTCGGCCGCGTCGAGACGACCTGGACCGGCAATTGTCTTGCCATCGGCCTTGCGCAGGGCTTCATCGAACCGCTCGAGGCCACCGCGCTCCACATCGTCCAGGCAACGGTCGAGGGCTTCATCGATACCGACGGCGACCCTGCACAACGCAAGGCTTTCAACGCACGGATCGCGCGGCGCTACGAGGGCATCCGCGACTATATCGTCTGTCACTACAAGGTGAGCCAGCGGACCGGGTCGCCTTACTGGCGCGATGCGGCGGCGCTCGACACGCTGTCGGATGAGCTGAAGTCCGTACTCACCGCATGGTATCGCGGGGCGGACCTTGTCGCCGAGATCGACCGGCTCGGCATTGCGCCCTTTTACTCCGCGCTGTCGTGGCACTGCCTGCTCGCGGGCTACGGCACCTTTCCCGATGACGCGAAGATCGGGCCGCCCGGCGATGACATCGCCCGCCACGACATGACCGCGATCGACGACTTCCTGCGCCGCTGCGCGCTCAATTTCGAACCACATGACGCGGCGCTCGCCGCGCTCTGCGCTTAAAGGGGAACGACGATGGCGACACCGGTCATGGCGGCGGCAAGCAGCGGCGGCACCTATGCCGCAAACCCGCGCGCGAAGCAGGTTCTGGTCCTCGTCTTCGCGGTGTTCTTTATCCTGGGCGGCGTCACCAACATCAACGACGTGCTCATCCCCAAGCTCAAGGGACTCTATCAGCTCAGCCATTTCCAGGCGAACCTCGTCCAGTTCGCCTTCTTCACGAGCTACGCGATTTTTTCGATCCCGGCCGGCGTGCTGATGGCACGGCTCGGCTACATCCGCGGCTTCGTCGTCGGCTTCCTGATCATCGCGGCGGCCTCGCTCATGTTCCTGCCTGCGGCCTATTCGGGGACCTATGGCGCGTTCCTCGTTGCGCTGTTCATGATTGGCGGCGGCATCACGCTGCTTCAGGTCGCGATGAACCCGGTAACGCTTGCGCTGGGGCCGCCGGAAACGGCCTCGAGCCGCCTGACGTTTGCCCAGTTGTTCAATTCGATCGGCGTCTTCCTGATGGTCTATGGCGGTGCCGAGCTGATGCTCGGACGGCCGAGCGACACCGATCCCGCGACGCTTTCTGACAGCGCGCTCACCGCGTTCCGCATCGCCGAATCGACGGTCATCGGCCATGCCTATATCGGCCTCGCCATCGCCATGACGGCGATCGCGGCCTTGTTCTGGTTCTGGCGCTCGGCTCTCGACGGCCAGGAGGTCGAGAAAACCAGGGTCGCGGGGACATGGACGCTGTTCGTGTCGAACGCGCGCGTGCGGTTCGGCGCGCTGTGCATCTTCACCTATGTGGGCGCCGAAGTCGCGATCGGCAGCAACCTGATCGCCTATCTCGAGGACGACGGCGTCATGGGCCTGACCGCGGTCGAGGCGGGCCGGCTGCTGGCGCTCTACTGGGGCGGGGCGATGGTCGGACGCTTCTTCGGCGGGTTCATCCTACGGGTGTTCAAGCCGGGTCTCGTGCTTTCGACCTTTGCGGGAATTGCGATCCTGCTCCTGACGACGTCCGGGCTCAGTGGCGGCGCGCTTGCCGGCTATGCGCTCGTCGCGGTCGGCCTGTTCAACTCGCTGATGTTTCCGACGATCTTCAGCCTTGCGACCGCAGGGCTGACCGACGAGGCGCCGCAGGCGTCGGGCATCTTGTGCACCGCGATTGTCGGCGGCGCGCTGGTGCCGCCGCTGTTCGGTATCGTTGCCGACGCGGCGGGGCTGCGCACCGCATTGGTCGTTCCGGCGATCTGCTATGCGATCATCGTTGGCTTCGGTCTGTGGTCGACGCGGAAAATGCGACCCGTTACAGGTGTCTGAAAGCTTGACAGTCGGGCGCAGCCTCCGTATCGGGCGCGCTTTCCCGGCGGGCTTGCCCCTCGGGACAACCCGTTTTGAATCGAAGTGAGAGCCATGTTCGCAGTCGTGCGCACGGGCGGCAAGCAGTATCGCGTTGCCGCAGGAGACAAGATCGTCGTCGACCGGATGGACGGCGAGGCCGGCGCGCGCGTCACGCTCGGCGACGTCCTGTTCACCTCGACCGGCGAGAGCGGCATTTCCGTCGCCGCCGAAGTCGTGGCGCAGGCGAAGGCCGACAAGGTCATCGTCTTCAAGAAGAAGCGTCGCCACAACTATCGCCGCAAGAACGGTCATCGTCAGCAGCACACGATCCTCAAGATCCTGAGCGTCGGTGCCGTGCAGGCCGAAGAGAAGAAGGCGAAGGCTGCCAAGCCCGCCAAAGCCGAGGCCGCGCCGGTCGAGGCCGAAGCGGTTGCGCCTGTCGCCGTTGAGACGACACCCGTCGAAGCGGCGGCTGTTGAAGCCCCCACCACGTCCAAGAAGCCGCGCGCCAAAAAGGCCGACGCGGCGCCGCAGGAGTAACGCGAGATGGCACATAAGAAAGCTGGCGGTTCTTCGCGTAACGGCCGCGATTCCGCAGGCCGTCGTCTCGGCGTCAAGAAGTTCGGTGGCGAAGCGGCGCTCGCGGGCAACATCCTTGTGCGTCAGCGCGGCACACGCGTCTGGCCGGGCCGCAACGTCGGCCTTGGCAAGGACCATACGCTGTTCGCGCTCGTCGACGGCCGCGTTGCGTTCCACGAGGGCAAGCTCGGCCGAAAGTACGTCTCGGTCGACGCCATTATGGCGACCGCAGCGGAGTAACGGGCGACCGCATATCGGGTCGCCCTGACATCAGGGTGACCCAAAAACAGGCAAAGGGCACCCTCGGATCAAGAGGAGTGCCCTTTCGTGTTTATCAGGACCGACAATCTGCTGCTCCGGCCCGGTTGGGTCGAGGATGCACCCGCGCTCGCCGATGCGTTCGGCCGCGAGGAGGTCGTGATGACGCTTGCGAAAGCGCCGTGGCCCTACTGCGTCGAGGACGCCGTCGCATGGCTTGGCCGCGCGCGCTCGAACGTCGAAACCGACCTGCTCATCTTCCTGCGGAGCCCTGTGCACCCCCGCCTGATCGGCGGCATCGGCATCGCGGCAACTGACGAGGGCGAGCATGAGCTCGGCTACTGGATCGTGCCCTCGATGTGGGGGCGCGGCTATGTGACCGAGGCTGGACGCGCGGTGATCGCGGCGGCGAAGGATTCGCTGCGGCTGGAGCGGCTGGTCTCCGGGCATTTCGTCGAGAACCCGGCGTCGGGACGCGTGCTGCAAAAGCTGGGTTTCGAGCCGACCGGCAGCATACGTCCCCGCGAATGCCGCGCCCGCGGGACCGAATTGCCGTGTGTCGACTACGCGCTCGAACTCAATCCGGCGATGGCGCTGGCCGCCTGAAAACGCGCTTGCCGTCGAGCTGCGCGAGCAGCCCGTAGCCGATGCGTTCTGCAACCCTGATCGACGCGGCATTGCCGTCGTCGATCAGGCAGCGCGTCTCGCCCAGCCCGGTCGCGTCGGCCCAGTCGTGTATGGCGCCTACGGCTTCGCGCGCGACCCCCTGCCCCCAGCTGTCGGGAACGAACACCCATCCGGCTTCGGGATAGCCGTCGAGCGCGGCGATCCCGCGTTCGTAGATCGCGAACCCGCAGATGCCGAGGAACCGGTCGTGGCGATCGACGACCGACCAGTTGCCGAACCCGAACAGCGGCCATATCCCCGCTGCCTGGCCGAAGCTCTTCCAGGCCACGTCGCGGGTGCGCGGCTCGCCGCCGACGAACGTCGTGACGCGCGGGTCTGCCCACATCGCAGCGTACGGCTCCCAGTCCGCGACCACGAGCGGCCGGAGGGTGAAGCGGGTAGTGCGGAGCGTCGGCTGGGGGTTCACCCGTCCGCGTTACGCGGCGAGCGCTTCCTTCGGCAAGTTCGCCGCCGCGTACGCGCTATCGTACTTGCCGATCAGCGCGCGGTCGTCGTGGTTCCAGGGGTGAAAGCCCGGCATGAAATACGCCGCCCAGGGCAGGAACAGCCGCCGCAGCGGGCCAGGCGTGCCGACCAGGTACCAGGCCAGCCGCGCCTTGGCTTTCCAGCCGGTGATCCCGTCCTGCGCGAGCAGCTCGAGCGTGCCCGCCCAGCGCTTGGTCCAGAAACGATGGCTGACGATCAGCATCATGATCGCCTTGACGCGCCAGCGCTTGCCCCGCGTCCAGTCGCGCGTCGCGTGCAGCCAGGTGTCGTAGGCGACGCCCTTGTGCTCGATCTCCTCGATCGCATGCCATTTCCACATGTCGGCGATCTCGGGGTCCGCGCCCGCGAACGCCTTGGGGTCGGTCAGCATCTGCTGCGCGAGGATCGCGGTATAGTGCTCAAGCGCCATCGTGACCGCAAGATTGAGGATCTGCGGCCGCCCCTTGGTCAGCGCGAGCGTGTCGACGACGACCTGTTCGAGGTTCGAGATGTCGTAGCCCGCGTCGGTCACGCGGCTGTTGAAGCTGAGATGCTCGCGGCTGTGCATCACTTCCTGCAGCACAAACGCCTTGATCTCCTGCTCGAGCTTCGGCGGAACGCCGTCACGGAACGCTTTCACCGATTCGATGAAGAACGCCTCGCCACGCGGAAACGTCACCGACAGCGCATTGTGAAAGGCCGATCCGACCGGATCGCCGCCCAGCCACCAGCGCTTCTGCGCCATGCCGCGCCCAAAGCGCCGGTCGCGCGGCGTGATCGTAAGGTCCGCAGGGGTTTTGTTGGCGGCAATGGCTGTCGTCATGCTAGGGCCTCCATCTTCCCTTCTTTGATGAGCACTACTTACACGAATGTCAATAGAGCGTAAACGCCTGACCCCTGACGAAAGCCGCACTGCCGCACTCGACGCCGCGCGTGTGATCCTGCTCGCCGACGGGCCGCAGGCGGTGACGCTGAAGGCCGTCGCCGCGCGCATCGGGCGCACGCATGCGAACGTGTTGCACCATTTCGGCTCGGCGTTGGGGCTCCAGAAGGCGCTGATGGCGATGCTGGCCGAAGAGGTCTGCGAAACGATCGGCGCGGTCGTCATGCAGGCACGCCGCGGCGAGGCCGATCCGCGCCAGATCGTCGACCTGACCTTCGACGCCTTCGATACACAGGGTGCGGGCGGGCTCGCCATCTGGATGATTACCTCGGGCAATCGCGATGCGCTCGACCCGGTGTTGACCGCGATTCACAACCTGGTCGACGAGCTCGCGGACGAGGGGCACAGCGACGTCTCGCTGCACGAGGACACGCTCAACCTCGTCCTGATGGCGCTCGGCGATGCGCTGCTCGGAAAGCCGATGGCCGATGCGCTCGGCCTGTCACGCGACACCGCGCGCGAGATTGCGTTCAGGCAGCTGATGGCGTCTCCCGGCGTTCACGCCCGCATCGCAGCGAGGGCGTAGCATGCACTTTCTCGACCAGGCCAAGATCTACCTCAAATCCGGCGCCGGCGGCCCCGGCGCGGTCGCGTTCCGGCGCGAGAAGTTCATCGAATACGGCGGGCCCGACGGCGGCAACGGCGGCAAGGGCGGCGACATCGTGTTCGAGGTCGTGCCCGGGCTGAACACGCTCATCGACTTCCGCTACACCCAGCATTTCCGCGCACCGCGTGGCAAGGGCGGCGCGGGGAGCAACAAAACCGGCGCGGGGGGCGAGGACCTCGTCATCAAGGTGCCCGTCGGCACGCAGGTGCTCAGCGAGGACAAGGAGCATGTCCTTGCCGACTTCACGAAGGTCGGCGAGCGCCGTGTGTTCCTGCGCGGCGGCGACGGCGGACGCGGCAACGCAAGCTACAAAACCTCGACCAACCGCGCGCCGCGCCAGCACGGCACCGGCTGGCCCGCCGAAGAGGCGTGGGTGTGGCTGCGGCTGAAGCTGCTCGCCGATGTCGGGCTCGTCGGGCTTCCGAACGCGGGCAAGTCGACCTTCATCAACGCGGTCACCAATGCGCAGGCCAAGGTCGGCGCATATGCCTTCACGACCACCCGCCCGCAACTGGGCGTTGTCAGCCACAAAGGTCGCGAATTCGTCGTCGCCGACATCCCCGGGCTGATCGAGGGCGCGGCGGAGGGCGCGGGCATCGGCGACCGGTTCCTGGGTCATATCGAGCGCTGCCGCGTCCTCCTCCACCTGATCGACGCCAACGACCCGGACGTTGCCGACAGCTACCGCATCGTCCGCGACGAGCTCGCCAATTACGGCGCGGGCCTTGCCGACAAGCCGTCGATCGTCGCGCTCAACAAGATCGACATGCTCGACGACGAACTGATCGCCGCGCTCTCTGCCGAGCTTGAGGAAGCAAGCGGCGGCGAGGTCATTCCGCTGTCCGGCGCAGCAGGCACGGGGATCGACTGGGTGCTCGACAAGCTGCTCGACGCGGTCGGACCGGCGGCGGTTCTCGTCGACGCGACCGACGAGGGCGAGGACGCGATCGAATGGTCGCCGATTTGATTTGGCGTTAGAAGCAAGCAGAACATCGAGAGGATCGTCATGACCAGAATCGCCGTTGCCACGCTTACGCTCGCCCTCGCCGCTCCGCTTGCGATCGGCGCCGCGCCGAAGCCTGACCCTGTCGCCGCTGCGCTCGCCGACCCCGCGCGTCCCGCCGCCGACAAGGCACGCGATGCCGCGCGCAAACCCGCCGAACTCATTAGATTTGCCGGCA
>VYLL01000167.1_pt1 | contig 23184 bp, 20 predicted proteins | sample 5114301 | NCBI WGS metagenome assembly VYLL01 (sample SAMN12291809, study PRJNA351875) | freshwater metagenome | isolation source: freshwater lake | place: USA: Michigan, MSU2 Lake | collected 2011-08-16 | reverse complement strand
CGGCCCCATCCGGCGGCGGCGGCGGCGTGCTCGCGCCGACGGTCGCGCTCGCGCCGGGCACGGGACGTACGGCGACGTTCTCCGCCGCGGGCCAAGCTGGCTGGGCAGGCCAGATACTGAACGGCCCCGACGGCGGCAGCTTCTCCAGCACGACGAACATCCCGGGCCTTGGGCCGATCTCCGGCTACTCCGCTCCGCTCAGCGGGCACCTCGTCGGCGTGTTCATCGAAGCTGGCGATATCTCCGCCCTGACCGCCCCCGGCGTCCTTTCGTATGCCAACCTCGCGAGCTTTCAACAGTCCAGCTACGCGCCCGCCCTGCGCCAGGTGTTCTTCATTGGTGATGGCCAGACCGGCACGGGCAGCGGCGCCACGCAGACGTTCGCCGTTCCCGATGGCGCGGGCGTGCTCGTCCTGGGCATCGCCGACGCGTTCGGCTTCCAGGGAGCCGCGGGCTACTACGCTGACAATGTCGGCGGCTACGAGACGTCGTACTCGATCATTCCCGCGCCGGGCGCCGCCGCGGCCGTCGGCCTCGCCGGGCTGCTCGCGGCGCGTCGTCGTCGCTAACGCGAGCGGGTCTGAGAGTCTAAAGGTGCGATTCAACCGGGCGATGAGCCCGGTTTTTCGTTTGCAGACGTGAGGCGTGGTGGTGGCGTTGCAAACGCCGCTGGGGCCCGAGTGGGCCTCAGCACGCCACACCGGCCTACCCTTGCGACCTCCCTGAAACCCACCTCGTCCGGAGCGCGCCGATGGTCAACCGCTTGTTCACCTCTGAGTCCGTCTCGATGGGTCACCCCGACAAGGTCGCCGACCAGATCAGCGACGCGATCCTGGACGCCATGATCGCCGACGACCCCTACTCCCGCGTTGCCTGCGAGACCCTCTGCGCCACCGGCCTGGTGGTCGTCGCCGGCGAGATCACCACCAAGACCTACGTCGAGATCCCCGAGATCGTCCGCAAGACCGTCAAGGACATCGGCTACACCAGCGGCGACATGCGCTTTGACTCTGAGTCCTGTGCCGTCATGGTCGCGCTGAACAAGCAGTCACCCGACATCGCCATGGGCGTTGATCGCGAGGGCGCAGGCGACCAGGGCATGATGTTCGGCTTCGCGTGCAAGGACACCCCGGAGCTGATGCCGCTGGCGATCCAGCTCAGCCACCGCCTGGTGGAGCAGCAGGCCAACGTGCGTCGCGACAACAAGATCCCGGGCCTGCGCCCTGACGCCAAGAGCCAGGTCACCGTCGAGTATCAGGACAACAAGCCCGTCCGCGTGGACACCGTCGTCCTCTCGACGCAGCACGATGCGTCCTGGAACAACCGCCAGGAAGAGCTCAAGAAGCAGGTCATCGAGCACGTCATCAAGCCCGTGCTCGGCTCGTGGTACAACAGCGGGATCACCATTCACGTCAACCCCACCGGCCGCTTTGAAATCGGCGGGCCCCACGGCGACACCGGCCTCACCGGCCGCAAGATCATCGTCGACTCCTACGGCGGCATGGGGCGTCACGGCGGCGGCGCCTTCAGCGGCAAGGACCCGACCAAGGTGGACCGCTCAGCCGCGTACATGGCGCGATACATCGCCAAGAACGTGGTCGCCGCGGGCCTCGCGGATCGCTGCGAGATCCAGCTCAGCTACGCCATCGGCGTCGCCGAGCCCACCAGCGTCTATGTTGACTGCTTCGGTAGCGCGACCGTCAGCGAAGAGAAGATTTCAAACGCGATCCGCCAGACCTTCAAGCTCAACCCCCGCGGCATCATCGAGAGCCTGAACCTCCGCACCCCCATCTACGCCGCGACCGCCAAGCACGGCCACTTCGGTCGCGCCCCGGGCACGATCACGTACAACGGCAAGAAGTACGACACGTTCACGTGGGAGAAGACGGACAAGGCCGAGGCGCTCAAGGCGCTCTGCAAGTAATCGCCGATGCGTGAGCGCGGATCGCGCCGACGATCGCGTCTGACGAGCGGATCCCGACACCAATACCAAGAGATTGTGAACGACCCCCGGCATCCACCGGGGGGCTTTTTTCGTCCGGACGCTCCGTGGTGCCACTCTTTCAACCGGGACTCTTGTCACTGGCTCGGGGTTCGCACGCGCGAACAACGTCGCGGACAACAGTTCATCCCGCGCGGTCGGCGGTTGCCTGCAGCCAAGCTCGAATCTCGTGGGCCGAGCTCGTGAGCGATTCAGTGTCCTGGTCAAGCTGCCAAAGAACAGTTCGTTCGATCGTTCGGTCGGTGGCGGGTTTCGCGACCGCATTTTCCGACGGCGCGGGGACAACCGCATTGATCTGTGCGGGCGTCGAATATGGAGCTGTGCCAAATGTTGCGATCGTCAGCAAGCCTCTCACCAGTTGAAAGCTCGGACTTGGCAGTGCCGGACCCGCGGAAACACCGGCGGGAAGGATCGCTTCTCGCCCCATCCGCCAAGGCCAACGAGGGCGAATGGCCACCCAGATTTGCACCCGCTTCCCCGACAGCGACGGGTCAATGTCAACTGGAATCGTCAGCAGTCCGGCCTCGAACGGCGCCAAGTCGATCTTGGTCTTCGCGCTGAAAACGGTGCTGACCGGCACCAATGCTTCGGGCGTTGCCAGAAAGGAAAGCGTGGCCTTGCCGTGACAGCCGTGGCGGCTCTGGTATGGCACCAACAAGACATGTCCGGTCGGCGTTGCGGCAGTGACCACACCAAAGCTCACCCCGTCACGTTCAAACGGAGTGATTCCGATCATCTCGAAGAAGCTCGGGACACGAACGCGGCGCGAGTAGTGGCAGATGAGAATCGCGGCGCAAAGTAAAGCCAACAGTGAAAAACCGAGCACCCAGATCCACGGGTACGGCTGGCGCGGCGGCTCGTGCAAATAGTGCGCGAAGATCGCCACGCACGCGGTGAGGCCTCCGACGAGACTGAGCACGGCCTTCGCTGATTGATTCATGTGTGGTCAGCCTGTTTCGAGCGCACGATATGTTGAGATCACCGAGAATGCAATCCCCGACCTCGACGAGTTCAAGCGCCGACAGTCTCCACTACACCTATCGAATACAAATCGCCCTCGGACAGTTCATTCGCTTGCTCTCAACTTCCTGGCCCCCGCCGGGGGTTTCATTTCGTGTCGGGCCGCGTGCTCACCGGCGGAAAGCCCGCGGGCATCCACGCCGGAAGGTCCTTGATCGACGCCCGCGCCTCGACGCTTGTCGGCACGCCCCAGGCCTCAAAGAACGGGCCGAGGTTTGCGTTCGCCCGGCGTGAGAACCGCACCATCCACTGGTCTCGCCTCTGCTCCTGTGTCTTGGGGCGTTCGTCTTTCTTCAGCGCGCGATACTCCGCGAAGACGTCCTTGAACGCGTCCCAGCCGAACGCTCGCTGGAGCTGGATGTACATGATCAGCGCGGTCGATGGGTCGCCTTTCCAGCGGTTGAAGTCGGCCTTGTCCTTGAGCAGGTGCCTGGCGATCAACCGGTCGCGGTCGTCTTCTTTCCACCACCAGCCGCCGCCGACCGGCACGTTGCAGACCTTCTCCAGCGCGTGCATGGTGAAGAGGTTCACGGTCACTTCGCCCGTGCCGTCAAACGTCCACAGGTCTGACTGGTGGTTGTGCCCGAGTTCGTGGAGCAGGCCCCAGGCGTGCTCGCCGCGCTCCAGGTCCGCGGCGCTCGTCATATGAGCCGCGGCGTCCAGGTGCGTCATGATCGGGTACCCCGAGTGCATGTACCCCGCGCTGATCTGCACATCCGCGACATACCGCTCCGGGCGCTTGCGCTCGCGCTCGATCGTCGCTAAGTCCGCGTGCGCATCGCTGACCTTGTTCCACCACGCCATCAGCCGCGCGGGGTCGTCGAGCGCTCGAATCGTCTCACTCGGCACGGTCAGGATGATCTTGCCGCTCTCCAGCTCGGCCCACGGCCCCGGATGGCCGCGCTGCGCCTTCCACTCCTCGTCGCTCGTCTGGCCAAGCACGTATCGCGGCGACTCGACGCCGCCCTCAATGGTCACCGGCCCGGTGGCCACCGCGCCCGATTCCGGCATCACGATGTAAATCAGCCCGCCAAAGGCGCTCGCGATCTCCGTCGTCTCCGTCGTCATCGCGGCGCTCGTCACTACCTGTGGCGATCGATCCCACGAATCATGATGCCAGTTCTCATCCGTGTGACAGCCAATCTGTACACGCAGGCCGCGCTTCACCGCCTCGGGCCCGATGCTCACGCGGATCACCTCACCCGCGGGCGCATACAGACCGGTGCCGCGCCAGCCGTCGGCCTTGGTGTCAAAGCTCAGCGTGCGCCGAACGCGCGGCGCGTCCTTGGCGACCATTCCCGGGAAGCTGGCACTCGAGGCGTGCTCGCGCACCTCGCCCGCCTTCAGTCCTTCCAGCCGCGTGAGTTGGAGCGCCAGCACCACGCGATCCAGCCCGCGGCTCCAATCCAGCGGTTTCTCCTTGCTCGGCGCGATTCCCGGGCCCCGCTCCGTCAGCAACCGCTCCAGCCGCGGCGTCAAGAACCGATCGTCCGCCGGCGCACCCTTGGCCCCCAACTCCACCGCGACGGTCGCCTGCTTCACGCTCGCAAGCTCCTTGCCCTTGAGCTTGGTGCGCTTGGCATCCTTCTCCGGCGTTGCCTTCGTCTGCTCTTGTGTGAGCAACACATCGAGCCCCGCCAGCGCGTTGAGCGCGTTCAGGGTGTCGTCGTTCGGGGCCGCGAAGCCGAGATCGCTGGTGTCGTCCAGCGTGCCATCGGCCCAGGTGATTCCGGCGCTGGCCAGCAGCCGGTTGCCCGGGTGCTCGCTGAGGCGTTTGCCGTCGTTGAGTTGCAGCCAGCCCCAGCCGAGTCCGGCCATGACAAGCCCGCCGCCGCGGTTGACGTGCTCGCGCAGTGCGATGGACGCCGCGGCGTTCAGCCCGCCCTGTCCGAGCGCGACGACATCACAACCCGCGAGCGCCTCAGCGAACGGTCGCCCGCCTTTGATCATCCGGGCTTCAAAGCCCTGTTCCGTTACCCAGGGCTCCAGGCCGTCCAAGTTCACCAGCCCGATCGTGAGCCGCGCTTTGCCCGGCGTCGCGGCGCCGGCGCTCCACACCATCGCGTTTCGCAGCAACACGCCCGTCTGCCCGATCGCCAGCGTGTCGCGGTCCAGATACCCCGTGTGGCCAAACGCGACGACGCGCCCCGGCCCAATCGCCGCCGCGGCGACCACCGGCGCCCGCACGCCCCGAAACTCACCGGCGACAACCGCCGTCGCCCGATCCCCAAACACCGCCAGCGGCCCCGGCGCACCGGGTGAAGCAATCTCCGTCACGCCCGCCAGCAAGCTCGCCCGCACGGCGGTTGCATCCCATGCCTCGCCCACGGGTGCCGGAGCGCCGGGTAATACCGTCACGACGGGCTCAGCCCCCGCAATCGCGGGTGTGATGGCGAGTGTGCCGGCGCAGAGCGAAATCGCTGCGAGGCGGGCCGGGACTGAGCGGCGTGCGTGTGCGAAGCGGCTGGTCAACGTCATGTGAGCACCTGTTTCTCGGCGTCTGCATGCCGACCGTTGCCCCCGCCGCCCGCGTATCCTTGTGCTGACGACGAGAGTCTCGCAGATCTGTACCTTCCACACAAGGATCGCCTTATGTCCAGCCTCGCGACCGCCCCCGCCGCGCTCAATGGAAAGCCCATCGACGTCCGCTCGACCCTTGCCGGCCAGGCCGACGCGCTGCTGAACTTCAACGCGCCCAAGATCTCGCGCGACAAGATTCACACCCCGGGCCCGGACTTCATCGATCGCGTTTTCTCGCAGACCGACCGCAACGTCCCCACGCTCCGCAACTTCCAGACCATCCTCAACCACGGTCGCCTTAGCGGCACCGGCTACGTCTCGATCTTGCCCGTTGACCAGGGCATCGAACACTCCGCCGGCGCATCGTTCGCACCGAACCCCGAGTACTTCGACCCCGAGAACATCGTCAAGCTCGCGATCGAGGGCGGCTGCAACGCCGTCGCCAGCACGATGGGCGTGCTCGCCAGCGTGAGCCGCAAGTACGCGCACAAGATCCCGTTCCTGGTGAAGTTCAACCACAACGAGATGCTGACGTACCCCAATGTCTTCAAGCAGTCGTACTTCGGCAGTGTCCGCCAGTGTTACGAAATGGGTGCGCTGGCCGTCGGCGCGACGATCTACTTCGGCAACGACTCCTGCCGCGAGGAGATCGCGTACGTCTCGGACATGTTCGAAGAGGCCCATTCCTACGGCATGGTCACCGTGCTCTGGTGCTACACCCGCAACAACGCCTTCAAGGTCAAGGGTGCCGACGGCAAGAGCACCGATTATCACTCGAGCGCCGACCTCACCGGCCAGGCCAACCACATGGGCGCGACGATCAAGGCCGACATCATCAAGCAGAAGCTGCCCACCAACAACGGCGGCTACTCCGCACTCAACTCCGGCGGCTCGTCCTACGGCAAGTGGGACAAGCGCGTGTACACCGACCTCGCCGGTTCCGATGAATCAGGCCACGGCGGGCACCCGATCGACCTCTGCCGCTACCAGATCCTCAACAACTACATGGGTCGCGTGCCGCTGATCAACTCCGGCGGCGAATCCAAGGGCGCCGGCGACCTCGCCGAGGCCGTGGGCACCGCGGTGATCAACAAGCGCGCCGGCGGCATGGGCCTGATCTCCGGCCGCAAGGCCTTCCAGAAGCCGCTGGCCGACGGCGTGAAACTGCTGCACGCGGTGCAGGACGTGTACTTGGACAAGAGCATCACGATCGCGTGAGTGCGATTCGTTTCGACGAACCGCCCGCTGAATGAACAACGCCCCGCCCCAACGGCGGGGCGTTGTTGTTTTCGCCGATGCTTCTCCAAAAACACACCGCCCCGGGGCGTTCCCGGGGCTGTTGGTGCTTACCGCTTGTATTCGGCGCGGTTCACGCCGTCAAAACCGTCCTGACTTCATGCAGCACTTCTTGAAACCGCCTCGCGGATCCGCACGGGCACGGGTCGTTGCGTCCGAGTTTCTCGGCGAACTCCTTGACGACGCCCAGCGGCGTCAGCACGCCGCGGTCGCCGCGCTTGACGCGAGCTTCAGAGGGGAAGCCGCGCCGGCGCTTGCTCATCGGTTCGACCGGGTGGCCGTCTGCATGGTCATTGAAAGGTCCTCGGGTTGAAGCCGTTGTTCGACATGGTCCACCTCGGAAAGAAGCGAAAATGCCCGGCAACGTTGCCGGACGCGAGAATGCTATTCGCCGAGCTCCAGCTTCGGAGTCGGGGGCGTCGGCTCCGCAAACTCGAGGAACGTCTCGTAGTCATCGAGGTTCGCAAACGGCCCATATCGCAGCGAATCTGCACCGTCGCGGAACTCCCACGGCATTCCGTCAACGGCGCCGATACGCCGCGCGCCCTGAAGCCGCCAACGCTCTGTCGGTGTGAGCAACGCCGCTTCGGGAACCGCCTCGGCGTACCCGGCATACACCAGCATCTCACTGAGCGGGCAGCGAATGAACGTGCCCGCCCAGTATCGCCCGCCGCGGGCGCGACCGGTGCCGCTCGTGGAATGAAAGCGAGGCTCCGCGGCCATCACTGCGCCGCCGTCGCGAAGCGTCTGCTCAATCTCCACCCCCTGCGCGACAATGACGCGCAGAAACGCGTCATACTCCTCCACGCTCACCGCTGATGAACGCACCACGCCCGCCGGCCGTACGCGCCGCCCGTCTTCGAGCATGAGTTCGCCATCGACAACCTCAGTGACCGCGATCGGGTTCACCAGGGGATCCTCGCGGGTCCAATACGGCACGCTCGGCCGCTTGGACACGCCGTGGATAAAGCCGATCACGATGATGACGACGATGAGACAGCCGCCGACTTGGATCGCGTTCAAGCTGCCCGGTGTTGGTTCAGAGGCGGGCATAGACACTGAGCGATTCGCATGTGCTCAATCAAGCGTTGCGATCAACCCGGCAAGTTCCGTGTTGGATAAGTCAAATCCCGTCTCGAGTCCACCTCCGCCGCCAGCCGTCCTCAAGCGTCGGCCTGCGGCACGCGGCCCTAAACTGCTGACATGCCCCGAACGATCGACCCACGCCGGATCGAGGTTGTTGACGATCGCATCGCCGCGATTCTCAAAGCCAAGTCGCCGACCGAGCGGCTTGCAATGGCGTCCGCGGCCCACGTCTACGGCGTTGAAACAACTGCCCATACTATTCGCCGCCGGCACCCAGATTGGGACGAGGCACGCGTGCACGCGGAAGTCGTGCGGAGGCTCACGAGTGAACCCGCTTGACGTGGTCATTCAACGAGTCACGGAGCGGTGCGAATCGCTGAAGCTGCCGTACTTCATCACGGGCTCCGTCGCGAGCATGAACTGGGGCGAGACACGCTTCACGCAGGACGTCGACATTGTCGTCGAGCTCCCAAGCTGGAAAGCCGAGGAACTCTGCGAAGCGTTCCAGCCGCCTGATTGGTACGCCGATCCGCTCGCCGCTCGCGACGCCGCTCAGCACGCGCGCCAGTTCAACATCATCTACGTGCCGGGTGCCGTCAAAGCCGACATCATGGTCTACCGCGATACGCCCTACAACGACTCACGCCTTCATCGCCGCCGCCTCGTTCAGCTCCCCGCCGGCGGCAGCGCGTATTTCGCCGCGCCCGAGGATGTCATCCTCAAGAAGCTCGAAGCCTTCCGCGACGGCGGCTCTGACAAGCACCTGCGCGACATCACCGGCATTATCCGCGTCTCCGGCGATGAGCTCGATTATGCGTACCTTGAGCTCTGGGTTCTGCGCAACAGCGTGCAGCACGAGTGGCAGGCGATCAAGTCGCGACTCAATATGACTTGAGCGTTCGCGTGCTTACGGCGTCTTCGCAGGCTCCTTCGCCTTCTCCGCCAGCGACACCGACTCCGCCGCGATCACGCGGCGTTTGGCGTCGTACGCCACCACGATCACCGACGCGCGCTCGCGCCGAACGTCCTTGGCCACGCCCAGCACCGCCGTCGTCTTGCCGCTCTTGATCTCCGGCTCAGCGAATGCGCGAACGACATGATCGTGTGTGAGCGTGCGCCCCGCGTTCTCGCCCTTGGCGACCTTGGACTCCAGACCATCTTCCACCAGCGCGACCAGCACGCTCGCGCCCTCGAGCAGCTTCGCCGCGCCGTTCTCGTTTGAAAGCTCGGCGCGAACTTCCAGCGCGTCCGAGCCCTTGATCTCCTCGACTTCCAAGCCAATCTTCACGCGGACCGCGGGCTCGGCTTTCGCACCGCCCGGGGACCGCTGCCAGCGTGGGCCGCCGCTCCGCGCGATCTGCGAGCGCACGCGGGCTTCATCGGAACCCACCATCGCGCTCGTCCCCTGCACGACCATCATCGGCGTATACACCGATTCGCCAAGCTCGCGTGACAAACGCCGCTGACGCGAGCTGGCCTCGGGCGTTGAAAAGCGATCCTTCCAGCCCAGCCGATCCCAGTAGTCCACGTGGAACGCCAAGACGATCACGGGCGCGCCGGCCATCTCCTCCGCGGCGTCGTTCTTTGCAGCGCTCGGCGCCGCGGCGTCGCCGGGCTTCGTGGCCTTCGAGCGCTCAACATTCGCGAGCTGGTCACGCGCCGCCTGCTCGGCGACCAGTTTCCCCGCCAGAGTTTCCGCTGGTGGGCATGAGCTGCAACCCTCGCTCGTGTACAACTCGACAACGACCGGCACGGGCTTGTCGGTGGTCGGGGTTGAGTTTGGAGCACTTCCCGCCGCGCCGAGCCCGACCGCCATCCCGCACGCGATCAGCAATCCCGCCACGCCGCTCATTCGATTTCTCACAGGGTTCATGCCCCATTGGATGACCGACATGCCAATCCGTGACACGACCCAAACGCCCGCCTTCCCGGCCGCGAACCCACCGCTCACGTCAGTCGGTCGCCTCGGTCGATACATCCAGCATCGCGGCGGAGCCGCGCGCCACCACATGATTCCGGAGGAATCCATGCTCCCCACCCCTCGCAACCTCCGTGTGCCAGCCTGCGCACGCCTTACGCCGTCCGTGGCAACATCGCCGCGCGCCCGCGCGCTCGGTGCTGGTGCCGCGTGCCTGGCGCTGTCATTGGCGCTCACGCCGCTGGCTGGCTGCGCCAGCGCCGAATCACCCGGCGTAGGCGTGGCGGATTCTGGCACAAGTGCGCCCGCGACGGCTGTCGAAACCCCCGAATCCCAGTTTGCCGCGGCCGCGAAATCCCTCGATGGCTTCCTCGCCGAACCCAACAAATCACGCGGCGCCACCCCCGCTGCGCGCCCCCGCGCAAACGCCCCGACAAACCCACCGATCTCCGCGCCGTCGCCGACGCTGACACGCGTTGATCCCTCGCGCCCGACGACGCGCACCGTGACGCCTCAGCCCGTCGCGGCGATGACCGAGCCCGTCACGCCGCCAGCGATTACCGAAGCCGATCAGCCCGTGGAGTCGAATGTCATCACCGACCAGCCGGCGACAATGGCGCCCGATTCAGCAACGCTGGCCCCCGCGCCGGCAATCACCATTGCGCCTTCGACGCCACCGGCCCAGCCAGCGCGCGCCCCGGCACCCGCCGAGACGCCGCTGCAAAGGCGCGAGCGGCTGATCACCGAGCTCGCGGCTCTTGCGCCCACAAACCTCGCGACCTCACGCCCACTCACCGATTCGCTCCGCGCACTGCTCTGGCGCAGCTCGATCCAGAGTGACCCGGCCTCCTCCATCGCCGCCGCGGCTCGGGCATTCGCCAACCAGGCGATGACACTCCGCGCTTCGCTTGACACTGCGGACGCCCGCGCGATCGACGCGACCGACCGGCTCCTGCGCGACCTTGCAACCGCGTCTGACCACGAGCGCATCAAGGCGGCGATCGCGGAGGCTCACGCGGCGCTGAGCAGTTCGGAATCGCTCACGCTGCCAGCCGCGCAGCTCTGCACACGCATCGAGTCCTACGGGCGCTTCACGCCGATCGAGACCACGATCCTCCCCGCGGGCAAGCCGCTGGTCGCGCTGCTCTACACCGAGGTTGACGGCTTCACCAACGCCACGATCGACGCGCCGGGCATGGACGCCTCCGGCACGCGCTTCACGATTCACCTGAGCCAGGAACTCGCGCTCTACTCGGAGATGGGCACGGTGGTGTGGTCAACGCCGCGCCAGTCACTCAAGGAAGAGTCGCGCAACCGGCGTCGCGATTTCTTCACGACGCAGCGCGTGGACCTGCCGGCATCGCTCGCGCCGGGCAAGTACACGCTTAAGCTCACGCTGCGCGATGAGCTCAAGAATGCCGTCGCGGAGCGCACGATCGACCTCACGTTCGTCGCCGGTGCGATCCCGCGCCGCTAGCGCCGCGATTTCCGCGGCCGCGGCTTCGGGGTTGCCCTCAGTAGTTCACCGACCAAACCGCAGTCCGCCAACATTCCACCCCAACAACCCGCGAATCGGCGGTCAAGATCGCGATTTCATCTCGCCGAGACTCCGAGAATCGGTAGTCTTCTCGGTATCGGGCCGGCCCGGGCTCACGCCGCGGCTGCCCACAACTTGAGGAGAGAGAGATGAGCTATCGCCTTGATCGTTCCCGCGTCGCCGCCGTGCTCGTCGCGTGCGCCGGGCTTTCCACCGTCGCGCTGGGCCAGACGGGTGCCAACATCGTGCGCGATCTGCGCCCGATGGTGAGCATCTCGCTCCAGCCGCCGATCCCGCTGGCACCGTTCGAAGGCAACCTGATGGGCATCTACGACACCGGCGCGCTGGGCGTGTTCGTCCCGCCGCCCGCCGCGGCCCACTGGGGTCTTCCGGCCGCGTACACCGCGCCTGCCGGCGCTCCGTTCAACAACTACTCGCGGGTGACGAACCCATACACGATTTCCGTCGGCAGCATGTACGGCGGCAGCTTCGCTGGCCCGCAGGTCAACACCGCCGCGGGCGAGCCCACGCAGATCTTCGGCGCGACGAGCAACTTGAACCGCACCGCAGCGTTCTCGCGTCCGAACATCGCCGCGGCTACGAACTACTACAACGGGCGGGCCAACAACGCGATCCTCGGCGCCGGGTTCTACAACGGCACCGCGACTTCGCGCCCCACCGTCGGCTTTGTTGACCCCGCCAACGCCGGATACACCCCCTTCGAGTTCGGCTCCATCAGCGCCGCAAGCCCCGCCGGAATTGGGCCCTCAGGCAGGCCCGGCGACCTCTTCAACAGCACATACTCCAACGTCACCATCCTGTCGCCCGGTGTTGACGTGCCACTCCCGCTCGGCGGCAGCATCTACATCCCAAACACAACCGTCCCCACACTCCAGCAGAACCTCAACCCCAACTTTCTCTTTAGCATGACGATGACCCCTGTTGATGGGGCGGGCGTCGCACAAGCGTCGTTCACGAGCTTCACCCGTCCGGTAGACGGTGCGACCGCCGGCTACCGCCCGCGAGTCACGGTCGACGCGACGAACCAACTCCAGCTCAACCGAAGCCTCACCGGGTACGCCTCGCCCCCGGGCGACATCGCGAACAACTCTCTTGCGCCGCTGGGGAACTACGTTGCCGACACCGGCGCTCCGACCACCGACGCTCCCGCCGCGGGCATCAATCGGCTGCTCGGCACGGACATTTTCAACGGCTTCGGCCAGTTCTGGGACATGTCCGCAAACCCCGGCAACAACAACCAGCCCTCACTCCTGTTCTTCGGCCCGCGCCTGCAAGGTGACCGAGACCTCGTCTCGACCGGCGCGCTGATCACCGTTGACCGCCTCTCCTCGGGCGCACCGCGCACCGGCGTTAACCAGTACACCCAGTTCGGCCGACCCGCCATCAACATCCCCGCCGGCGGCACCAACCCCGACGGCAGCACGAACGTCAACGGCACGCCCATCCCCGCCACCAGCGGCACCTTCAACGCCACCACCATCTTCCGCACCCACATGACCCAGTCCAACGCCGGTTACATCTCCGGCGCCGAAGCCATGGGCTTGCAAGGTGCCACCATCAACAACCTCGGCGACGCCATCACCTCGCTCAGCGTCGGCGGCGAACGCATCGCGCAGCGCTCCACTGTGTACTTCTCCGTTGACCGCGCTTCACAAGGGCAAGCCGCGGGCACGATCTTCGTCCCCGGCGTCGGCACGATCCAGACCGGCTCCATCGGCTTCGGCGGCGGCGTCACCGGGCAGCGCGCCCTCAACCAGCACGCCGCGGACATCTTCCAGGCCGACAACGCCCGTCGCCCCACGCCGATCGTCTCGATCGACATCAACGGCAATCAGCAAATCACCGGCGTCAACGGCTTCGGCACCAACTCCCTCCGCTACAACCAGGACGTCATGGGTCTGGCCGGCAACGCCGGCCCGCTGGCCAATGCCGCGGGCTGGGGCAACGAGGACAACATGCGCGACTTCGATCTCCGCTCGATCGATGGCATGATCGCCGCGAACGCCGCGACCACCATGCGCAACCTCGACCCGGTGATCCGTGCCCCCGGCGACACGCACAACCCCGGCAGCGCCCTGGGCGTCGCCGCGCGTACGGACGTCCTGGGTCAGAACTTCAACACCTTCATCACGCTCGACACCGGCTCGGTTTCGCTGGCCGCTAACGGCTGGTCCGCCGCGGACGTGCTGGTCAACAACACCGCCATCAATGCCCCCGGCCTCCGCCGCTTCGCCAGCGCCGCCCAGGCCGGCCTCGGGGCCAACAACGCCATCGACGGCATCTCCCTGCAGCGCGTCGGCCTCCAGGCCAACCTCCCGGTCATCGAGGGCACGAACTACGCCGCGTTCGAGTGGGCCGTTGACGGCTATGTCCCGCTGAACTCTTTCACGCCCTACGGCGGCACGCTCGAAGACTTCGGTGGCATCGACACCTTCTTCGGGTTCAACGCCGACCTCATGCTCTTCTCGCTCGCGCCCGGCTCCGCCGCGCTCAACTTCTTTGACATCATCCTCGGCCGAAACCTCTCCGCCGCGGACATCTTCATCACCGACTTCGACGGCACCTTCCAGCTCTACGCCGCCGCTGAGAGCCTCGGCCTGCTCGCCAGCGACAACGTCGACGGCCTCGACGTCATGCCCGTCCCCACGCCCGCCTCGCTCATGATGCTCGCCCTCGGCGGCGTCTTCGCGTCGCGCCGGCGTCGGCAGGCGTGAAGCCAGCGTCGCAAAGGTCGCGTTGAAACCAGTTCACATCACGCGTAGACAACGAGACCCGCCGCGAGGCGGGTCATTTCATAGATCACCGTATGTCTTGGTGGCCCGCCTCTCCGAGGCGGGTGCCCTGCGCTCTCTCCACGAGCCGCACCATGCTGAGCGGTCCTCACCACCGTTCACTCTTCACCGCTGCTCAATCGTCACGCGCCCCGGCAGGTCCTCAAGCGGGCCCCACCACACGATCTGCCAGTCCTTGCTTGCCGCCGTGCGCTGCGGGTCCAGAGCCGCGATCGAGCCCACGGCGTAGCCGCCTTGCTGCCCGTTCGGCCCCGCTACCGGTTCGCCGCTGGACGACACCGCCCGCGCCTCAACTCGCCAGTACTCGCACGTCAGCGAGAAGCACGCGTCCAGCCGATCGCGCTCGGGTGACTTGAGTTCCGACGTGCTCGTCGCCTGAATCAGCTTCTCGACGCTGTTGATCGGTTCTTTCTGGCGTGCCTCAAGCACCGCGTCAGCGAACGCCTGGCCGTTGGCGTCTTTGCTCACCGCCATCGCCAGCGCCACCAAGACTTCGCGCGGCGCGCTGTTGATGTGTACGCGCGACGGTCCACGATCGCGGATCAGGGAGTTCCATGTGCTGGGGTTGTCGCGCGCGATCATCAGCGCCGCGCGGTTGAAGATCTCCGCCGTTGCGATGTCGCGCACGGATTCCTGGGCCGTGCGCCGGCGCACGCGCCCCTGCTCATCAAACAGCCGCACCTGCAGGCTGCCGCCCGCGTCGGCCGCCATGTCAAAGCCCAGCGTGCTGCCTTGGATGTACGAGTTCGGCGTCGGCAGGCGGAACGCAGTGCCCCACCAACGCAGAAACTCGGTGAGCCCCGCCTGCGTGTGATACATCGCGTACTCGTTCGTCTGGCGCTTCAGCGCTAGACGTAGAGACGTCGAACGCTCCAGCAGCAGCACGATGATCATCGCGCTGACCAGCCCCACCAGCATCACCAGCGGCAGCGCAAAGCCCCGCGCCCGCTTCACGCGACGTGCGCACCGCACGCTCTTCCCGCACCCCGCGCGTCTCACGGCCGGCTCCCCGGCTGCGCGCCGTTGCTCCCGCGAATCGCCTCACGATTGGCACCCTTGTCGATCGGCGTCGCGTTCGATGACCGCGATCCGCGTGAGCCGAAGCCCGAGCGACGCTCCTCATTTGCCCGGGGCGCATCGCCCGGCGCGGCCGCGGCCTCCGGCGCTTCGTCGTCGTCAGAACCCGCGAACCGCTGCTCGCTCGAGCGCGGCTCAACTCCCGTCGTCCACCCGATCTCAAAAAGCCAGCGCACCTTGCGTCCACCTTGCAGCACAAGCTCGACCTCGGCGTACGCCGGCAGCTCGCGCTTCTCGGTCACTTGCACTGTGCTCACCGCCTCAAGCTTCAGCGTGTCCACGTTCGTCTTGTAAAACTGCGTGCGCATCGACGAGACATTGCGGCACAGCGTCACGCGGCCCAGCGCACGCTCGCCCGTCGGCGACGCTGGCGGATCATCACCCAGCGGATACACCTCCCACACGAGGTCCGTCCCGCCCGCGCCTTCGTCGCCCAAGGCTGCGGCCTGCTTGCCGACGCCCGAATTCTCGCGCCCGCGCAACACAAACGCGCCACGCGTCATCGCGAACTGCAGGCCGGATTCCACGGCACCCGGAATCGCCACCGGCGGCTCGGCGACGAGGATCTCCATCCCGCCGCTGCCCATGAGGCTGATGCGCGGGCGCGAGCTGACTTCATCCATGCCGCGCCGACCGTTGGCCGCGTCTCCGAACGCCGAGCTCTTGCCGCCCTCGCTGCTGCTCCCTCCGCCGCTGCCGCCCTTGCCGTCACTGCCTCCGGACGTGGATCCCCGCTCGCCGCTGCCGGCGATCGATGCGTTCGAGACCGCCTCGCCCGCCGCGGGGCGTGATCCGAACGCGCTTGAGCCGGTGTTGTTCCCGCGCCCACTGTTCGACCCCGAGCCCGTGCCGGTGTTGTCTGGGCGATTGTCGCCCGTGATCGGCGCCGGAATGCCAGGCCGCGCGCCGTCGGACACGACCACCTGGCGAAACGCCCGCTGCAGCGCCTTCTGAGCCGCGGCCATGTCGATCGCCTGCTGATACGACACTCGCGAGTTCCGTTCCACCCGCTGCACGCCGATCAGCAATGCAAACACCGTCGAGATCACCATCAGCCCAAGCAGCGTCGCCAGGATCGCCTCAACCAGCGTGAACCCGCGCCGCGCCCTCATCGGTCGACGCACGCCGCGGCGCGAAGACTGGTCAGTCGCGAGCTGTGCATGTGCGTTCATCATCGATTCCGCTCGCGATCAACGCCCGACGGCCCGCGCTGCGGGCGATTGCCCGCGGGCGTGCTTGCCGCGGGAGCGGGCGTGCTATTCCCGCCACCAAGGATCACGCTCATGTACTGTGACGTCCGCCCGGCGTCTTTCGAGATTCGAATGAGCGTGTCGGGGTTGCCGGTCATTCGGGCTTGAGGATTGTGCGTGCGGCGCAGCTCCGCGAGTTCAACGCCCGGCACCGCGCCGCCAACGCCGTCGGGAAGTCCTTCGTACACGTGAACGACGATGAGCTTCTGCGAGTTCAGCAGCCGCGCGGCAGGCCCGTCGGTCGGCGCCTTGACCGCCGAGTCGTCCGGAACGTCGATCGACAGCGGCAGCGTGGTCAGCTCCCAGCAAAACAAGTACGTTCCGTCGTCGTAGACGTTGGTGGGCGGAAGCTCTTTCTCATCATCAAGCCACTGGAGCACCAGCCGATTCGCGACCTCGTGAGCCGCGACGCGCTGCTTGCCCAGCTCCGCTGATTTCTGCACATGCGTGACCGCGGCCGCGACGCTCACCGCGACCATCGCCAGCAGCATGGTCGAAAGCACGGCCTCCAGAATCGAAACGCCGCGACGCGTGCGCATGAACATCTCCGACTGCGATTGATGACCGGCACCCCACGCGTGCCGACCGGGTTACTGCGGGGCCTGCTGCGTCGGGTCCATGTTCCAGACGTTGATGTTGTCCGGGTTGCCAACTTCGCCGGACTTGCCGGTGCTGATGAGATCAAACGGCTGGTCGGTGTTGCCGGTGGTGCCCTGAGCGCGGTAAATGAAGTCGCGCTTCCATTCGTCCTTCGGCAGCTTCTCGAGGTACTTGGGAACCAGTGCCGTGAGCGTCTCGGGGTAGATCGCGTTGTCCATCTGATACTGCTGCAGGCTCGACTTGATCATCGACATGCGCGAGATGGTGTTGGTGCGCCGCGCGCGGTCGAGGTTTGCGCTGACGGCAACGATGCTGATGGTGGCGATCATGCCGATGATCAGCACGACCAGCATCATTTCCAGCAGCGTGACGCCGCGGCGACCGCGAAGCACGGACCCGCTGACCGAGCGGACGGACCGACGAGTGTTCATGTATTGCATAAGACAGCCCTTGGAAACTCGCGCGCGATGGACGCCATCGCTGCGCTTGGACCATACCACTCTGCCACGCGTTAGACGTGCCCACAACAGCGGGCAGAGTTTCTACGTCGAGCGCGGCACACGGTTGCCGCGCAAACCCGACAATCCTCCCGGAGTCACAACGAAATCGTACGCCACGTCCAGGAACGCTCGCGTTATCGCGCGAAGCCCACGCGTGGTGTCCATGCGTGTCGTGTTCACGGTCAAGAAGGTCGCGTGGATGCGGACGCCGTGACTGAGGCGTGGCGAAGTCACGAGTTGGCGCGACCACTCTGGGGGGTTTGCAGGCCCCATAACTGCGGCGCGTCGGAGAATCCGCCTGATTGCGGGCAATTTCGTCAAAATGCCCCGGAGCTTGCTGGCGGGCGCGGCCACATGATTTACCTTGGATGTGCTGGCAAGGGGCTGTCCGGAAACAACCTGACTCCTGTGTGTGCGAACGCCCGCCGCTCTCAACGCGGCGGGCGTTCGGCTTTTTGGGAAGTGCTGAGCGGAGAAAGTACTGAGTAATGAGTAATGAGTGCTGAGCAGAATGGCACCGGCGCGACGCGCTTCAAGAGTCTTCTAGAAGACCTGAAGGCGGGCGGCTGCTCAGTGCCATCAAGACCAAGCATAAATCGCTTACACATTCCGTAGCGTCGCCCCGCGTTGCCATGGCACTCATTGCTCATCGCTCAGCACCGCCACTTCGTTGCGACTGAGTCTCACATGGCTCGCCTCACCACTCCGAAGCGCTATGATTCCGTGATGAACTCTTCCTCAGAGCCCCAGCCCGCGGCTGCAGCGCCCTCGCCCGACGCGGGGTGTGCGTGTACTGGCGGCAAGGCCTGCCCGACCGTGAGCCTGTGCGTGTTGAAGCCCGGTCAGGGCGGCGTGATCGCCTCGGCAGACCTGGCCGCGGACGACGCGTCGTTGCTCGCGGCGATGGGCCTTGCGGTGGGCAGCCGCGTGGTGATGTGTCGCGTGGGCGAGCCGTGCATCGTCGCGGTCGTCAGCGGGATCACGGCGCATGAGGGCGCGGAGTCCTGTCGCTGTGCGTCGCGCATCGGCCTGGCGCGCCCGCTGGCGAGCAAGATCCAAGTCACGCCGCTGACGCAGTCGTGAGCGAGCAGGCGCGTCATCACGGCCGCGTGCGGTGCGAGGGCTTGATGATCGTGGAGCCCGATCATGACTGAGGGCGTGCCGGTGATCCAACAGACGCAGGGCCACTCGAATGGCGCGGCGCCGCACGCAGGCGGACCGCCTGAGCCGTTGCTGGCACGCGTCGCGCTGCTGGGCAATCCGAACACCGGCAAGACGACGCTCTTCAACCGGCTCACCGGCCTGACGCACAAGACGAGCAACTTCCCGGGCACGACGCTGGACGCGCGCACCGGTCGCGTCACCACGCGCGGCGCTGATGCTGGCGTGGCCATCGATCTCATCGATCTGCCGGGCGTGTACTCGCTGGAGCTGCGCCAGCCCGAGGCAGATGTGGCGCGAGCGGTGCTCAACGGCGAGCTCGCGCCCGCGGGCATCGCGGCCCAAGTGCCCGACGGCGTGCTCATCGTGCTGGACGCGACGAACCTCGGACGCAACCTCATGATGGTCGGCGAGGCCCTGCGACGCCGCCTGCCCACGGTGGTCGCGGTCAACATGATCGACCTCGCCGAGAAGCGCGGCCTGCGCATCGACACCGGCGCGCTATGTCACGAACTGGGCTGTCCGGTGCTGGCGATCAGCGCCCGCAGCGGGCGCGGCGTGCAAGACCTCATTGACACGCTCAGCCGCACCCTCCGCGCCGAGACCGTGCCCACGCGCACCGCGCCGGGCTCAGACGCCGAGCTTCGTGCCTGGGCCGAGCGCGTGGTGGTGAACGCCACCAGCGGGCCCAGCGAGTCCATCGGCAGCACGTTCAGCGATCGCGCCGACCTCGTGCTCACGCATCCGCTGCTGGGCGTGATGGTCTTTGTGCTGGTGATGACAGGTCTCTTCGGCGCGATCTTCACCGTGGCGCAGTACCCCATGGGCTGGATCGAAGCGCTCTTCGCGCAGCTCGGCGGCGGCGTGGACTGGCTCTGGGCCTGGGGCGGCTGGCAGCCCGGGCTGCTGCATGATCTGCTCAAAGACGGCGTGATCGCGGGCGTCGGCAGCACCGTGGTGTTCCTGCCGCAGATCTGCTTGCTGTTTTTCCTGATCTCGCTGCTTGAGGACACGGGCTACCTCGCGCGGGCCGCATTTGTGATGGACAGAGCGCTGCGGCCGTTCGGTTTGCCCGGCCACGCGTTTGTGCCGCTGTTGAGCAGTCACGCGTGTGCGCTGCCGGGGATCATGAGCGCGCGGTGCATCCCGGATTCGCGCGAGCGATTGGCGACGATCCTGGTCGCGCCGTTTATGACGTGCTCGGCGCGTCTGCCGGTGTATGTGCTGTTGACCGGGCTGTTGTTCAAGGACTCGCCCTGGCTGGCGGCCGCGGCGTTTGTCGGCTGTTATGCGCTGGGCATCCTCGCCGGCGTGTTTAGCGCGCTCCTGGCGCGCCGGACGATCCTGCGTGGCAGCACGCGCCCGATGGCGCTGGAACTTCCCTCGTACAAGCTGCCGAGTTTGCGCAACGCGATCACGACCACGATCGAGCGCGGGCTGGTCTTCGTCAAGAAGGCCGGCACCGCGATCCTGGCGATCTGCATCGTCTTGTGGTGGCTGGGCTCGTTCCCGAAGGTCGATCCGCCGTCGCAGGCGGTGGAGTTGCGCCAGTCGGTCGCAGCGCTGGCGGACGATGACGTCGTGCCGGTGACGGGCGAGAAGGCCATCGGCGTGATGCCCGAACCGCAGACCGCCGGTGAAGTCCGCGCTCGCGCCGACCGCATCGAGCACGCGCACGCCAAGGGCAGCTCGTTCATGGGCGTGATCGGACGCGCGGCCCAGCCCGCCTTCGCGCCGCTGGGGTATGACTGGCAGCTCACCGTCGGCGTTGTTGCGAGCTTCGCCGCGAGAGAGGTGTTCGTCAGCACGATGAGCGTCGTCATCGCTGGTGAGGAAGAGGGCGACGACGAAGCCCAGAATCAGACGCTGCGCCAGACGCTCGCGAGCGCGACGCGTGCCGATGGTGTGACGCCAATCTTCACGCCCGCGACGTGCTGGAGCCTGCTGGTGTTTTATGTGCTGGCGATGCAGTGCCTGCCCACGCTCGTGGTCACGGCCCGGGAGGCCGGACATGCCAAGTGGGCCTTCCTGCAACTGGGCTGGATGACGCTGGTGGCCTACATCGGCGCGTTCGCGGCGTATCACATCGCCAGCGCGCTGCTATCGTGAAACGCGATGTCGATCCCGTATCAAGATTGGCAGTTCTGGGCGACGACGCTGCTGGCGATTTTGGCGGCCGGATACCTCCTGCGCAATGTGCTTCCGGTGCCGTATTTCAGCCGACGCGCGCGGGCACGGCGCCAGGAGAAACCGGCGAAGCTGACGGTGAGCGCGAAGAAGGTGGAGTGAGGTCTGGAGTGAGCTGGAGCGTCGGATCAGCGTGAAGTCATATGATTGATTCGCCGCGGGAGCTTCACGATGTCCACCCTTGACGCACGCACGCAGGAGCCCGTCGCTCGTGAGGAGCGCGAGCTGATCCCATCGGACAGCCCGCTGGCGCCGTTTGTCTCGGTGAACCCCGGTCGGATGCACGGCGAGCCGTGTTTCGCGGGCACGCGCGTGCCGGTGCAGACGCTCTTTGACTACCTAGAAGTGGAAGACGGGTTGTCAAAGTTTCTTGCTGGGTTCCCGAACGTCTCGCGCGAGGTGGCGGTCGCCACGATCGGGCTTGCGTCGCGCGGTCTCCTTGATGGGTTGCGGCGGCTGTGAAGATTCTCCTCGACAACTGCTTGGACGTGCGAGTCAAGTCGCTTCTCGCCGGTCACGCCGTCGAGCACGTGCTCGATCGCGGTTGGGACACGCTTTCAAACGGCAAGTTGATCGCTGCGGCGGTCGACGCGGGATTCGAAGTGTTCGTGACCGCAGACAAGGGTCTGCGATTTCAACAGAACTTGGCGCGACTCACGCTCACGATCCTTGAGCTGGACGTCGCGAAGAACCGCTTGGACGTCCTCGAAGGAATGAGGGAGTTCATCAACGCTGCGCTCGGCAGCGCGCCCCGTTATCGATTCGTCAGCGTGCGACAAGACGGCGCGATCGAGGTGCTGCATGAACGCATTCCGCCCGCGTGACAAAACGAGGCCCGGACTTACTGCGCGCTTCCCACCAAGTGCCCATTGGTCGGAAACCTTCGCAGCGCCGCGAGCAACTGTTCGATCTGCACGTGCGGGGGCATCTGCATCAGGCGACGGCGCAGGGCGGTGACGGTCTTCAGGTCCGCCTCGGGAATCAGCAGGTTCTCTTTGCGGGTGCCGCTGGCGGAGAGGTTGATCGCGGGGAACAGCCGGCGCTCGGCGATCTTGCGATCCAGCACGAGCTCCATGTTGCCCGAGCCTTTGAACTCTTCGAAGATCACCTGGTCACCGATTGAGCCGGTGTCCACCAGGCAGCTCGCGATGATGGTGAGGCTGCCGGCCTCTTCGGTGTTGCGGGCGCTGCCGAAGATCTGTCGCGGCACCTCCAGCGCCTTGGCATCAAGCCCGCCACTGAGCGTGCGCCCGCTGCTGGCATGACGGCGCGAGAGGTTGAACGTGCGGCCCAGGCGCGTCAGCGAGTCCATGACGACGACGACGTGACGACCGGCCTCAACCATGCGACGGCAGATCGCGATGCACTGCGTGCTCACCGCGATGTGGCGTTCGACGCCGTGATCGTTGCTGCTAGCCATGACGACGGCCTTGGGGTTGCCGGCGGCGTCGTTGCCGAAGGAGGCGAAGGTGCGCCGGAAGTCCGTGACTTCCTCGGGGCGCTCGTCGATGAGCAGGCCGATGACCAGGCACTCCGGCGAGTTGTGCGTGATCGCGCGGGCGATGTCCTTCAGCAGCGACGTCTTGCCGGCCTTCGGGGGCGAGACAATCAGGGCGCGTTGGCCGCGACCGATTGGGCAGAACAGGTCGATCAAGCGGCAGGAATCTGGGCAGCCGGGATACTCCATCGTGAGCCGCGGCTGCGGATCGATGCTCGTGAGCTCGTCCCAAGGCTTGATGATCGGCGCGGTTGCGGGGTCAAACCCGGGAATCAGCGGCGGCTCGGGCGGGCGCGATGGGTGCGCGTGCTGGCCTTGTTGAGGGTGTTGGCCCTGTTGCCCTGGCGCGGGGCCACCGGGGCCTTGGCCGGGAGCGTTTGCGTGCGGAGAAGAGGACTGTTGCTGGTAGCCGCGATTGCGGCCGCGCCGAGATCGACCGGTTCTCACGGTGTCCCCTGTGAACGTGTGACCCGAGTTCCAGAACGTGAGCAACGGTCCGTCGCGCTCGCGGTGGGAGTCAAAGCACGCTGAAGATGAGCCGCGAGCCGCCAAAGGGGGCGATCGTTCGCGGTGACACCGGAGTCTATCACCGCCGACGGCGTGACGCATAGACGCCAGCAAGGGCCAGAAGTGCGCCGCTCCCCGGCGCGGGGACGACGGGGACTTCCGGCGGCGGCGGCGTGTCGCCGCCGCCACCCCCACCGCCGCCACCGCCTCCT
>VYLL01000165.1_pt1 | contig 23275 bp, 19 predicted proteins | sample 5114301 | NCBI WGS metagenome assembly VYLL01 (sample SAMN12291809, study PRJNA351875) | freshwater metagenome | isolation source: freshwater lake | place: USA: Michigan, MSU2 Lake | collected 2011-08-16 | reverse complement strand
ACGCCGCCTACGCCGCCGGCTACGCCTTCGCCTCCGCCGCCGCCGACGCCGCCGCCGACGCCGCCGCCGCCGCCTACGCCGCCAACGCCGCCGCCAACGTCATCCGAACGATGTGGGCCGACATCGATGTCCTCTTGGCAATCGCTGCATCCGAGCGCTGGACCGACGACTCATCCGTCGACCCCGACCTCTGCGGCCCGCTCTGGCCCGAGGGTGCGCCAGAAGGATGGCCGCAGGGGGAGACCGGCGCCGCACCTGTACTGGTGCTCGAGATCGCGGTCGACCAAGACTCTGATGACGATGCAGTCAACGAAAAGATTGCTCGTCTGCTGGGGCACCTCAGTCAGCTTCATGTCGCATACGGCGGGTCCGGGCTGAAACTCGCCGAGGGGCACGGACGCGCATTTTCGCCAACGCCTGTGCTGCAGCCGGCCGGCGATGGGGGTGGCCAATGACAACACCCTCACCGCAGGAACAACCGGCGGAGCCGCTGCCGCAACAACGGAAGGTGATCCAAGTACCTGTTTCGCTACGCGGTGGGCAGAACTTGACGCCGGAACAGGAGGCGGAGGCGACCCAGCGCGTCAGCGCCGACTTGAGCCGCGTGCAAGCCGAAGAGGGCGTTCCGAAGCACGAACTGGGTGCGATTGCGCCGGACCAGCCAGATGATCCTGGCCGGATGGAGAAGATCAGGCCGATGGCCGAGAAGTTGATGACTCCGCGGCGCCAGCCGCGAAGCGACTCGATCAGAGGCGGCATCAGCAGGAGTACTCGGACGGAAACCGAAGAGACGACGCGGACACTGCCGGACGGTTCAACAGAAACTACCAAACGCACGTTCAACGATGCGGACACCGACGTTAACTTTGAGCTCCAGAACATCTCCAAGGTGCTTCAAGAGCTACTGACCGTCGGCTGGGTCAGCATCGCATCGAAAGTCTGTGGCATCGCTGCGAAGTTCTTTGTTCGGGGACAATGGCGACGTCGATCGAAGCAGCGGCCAGGCGACAAGTAGCCTGTCCTCTTCGTCTTTTGTGCCTCCGCGATCGGGGCGCGCAGCGGTTCGTTTGCTGCGGCGGTGAATGGGGCACAGGTCCGCGTGCTTGCGCCCGCGGCTCTGACGGGGCGGTGATGTTTGCGCTGCCATCTTCTGTCTACGCACGGTCGCACCGACTTGCTGAGGCAGCAAGTCGGTGGCACGGGGCCTCTCCGCGCACTCCGCGATCTGGGCACGCGGCCTGAGCTTGCGCTCCGGGGTCCCTTGATCCCTTCCCCCCTCCCCCTCGATCCCTTGATCCCTCGGTCTCTCGATCCCATCCCACCCCCTCCCCCCTCCCACCCGACTTCACACACCCTTTCTTGACGCCGCGTGGGTCGTGCGGTACGTTTCGGGGCCACGGGCGAGCTGCCCGTGCCCTACTTTGGAGGAGAGAGATGATGAAGACTGTCCGTCCCGTTTTGGGCGTTGTGGCTTTGCTCGCGGCTGCTGGCGCGCTTGGTGTGCCGGTTGGCAGCGCCTCGGCGAACACGATCTATTTCCTGAACCCGTTCCCCGGAGCGCCTTCGTTCTCCGGGCAGATCGTGACCGACGGGACCGTCGGCCCGATCACCGGCGCGAACATCGTGAGCTGGTCGTACACCACCGGCTCGGGCGCATTCTCCGGGACGGGCTTGGACGCGCGTTTCGAGGGGAATGGCACGCTCACCGCGGACGCGACCGACCTGGTGTTCTCCGGCTCGGGCATCTACAGCGCGTTCGAGCTCTTTCACATCGACGGCGCCTTCTACCGCGACACGCTGGGGTGGTTCCGCTTCGACGCGCCGATCCCGCCGGGGCTGACCATCAGCCACCGCGGACTGGACGTTGCGAATGGCGACGGCTTCTCGGCGTCCGTGCCCGGGCTCTCTTCGGTGACGATCGCCAGCATCCCGGCACCCGGTGCCGCGGGGCTGCTGGCGATTGGGGGCCTGCTCGCGCCGCGGCGTCGGCGGTGAACGCGGCGGGCGGTTGAAGCATGGAGGGCGACGCGAGCCCGGCGGCTATCGGCTGCGCGGCGTTGATCTGGCTATTGCGCGTCGGCGCGCCTGTGGTCGAACTGAGGCCGGTTGGGCGCGTGCGCGAGGTGGGGCGTGGGACACCGACGTGGAAGCGCTATGGCTGTGTCCTACGCCCGCGCTCGATTCAGCCCGCGTCAATAAAGACGGATCGCTCCATCATCATGCGCTCCAGAGCGCTGAACTCGTAGCCGTGCGGGAGAGTTTTCACATAGGGGCGCGCAACCCGCGCGTAGTCCTGGGGTGACTCCAGGTCGAAGATCATGGCATCCTGCATTGCGCCGCCGGGGGACGAGATGTTCGCGTTGTAGCACAGGCCCGCGGCGCGAATTGTCCCCTCCTGAGCGCGTGATCGGAAGCCCGCACGGAGCAGCTCGATGAGTTGGGTGGACGGCGGCCGCTCGGTGCCAAGGTCGGCCCCGACCATTTCCACGGACCCTGTCGCCGCAAGCACAGCGCCGAAGGGGAAGAACTCGCCGTGCTTCTCCAGCGTCTGCTGCGCAAACGGAAGTAGAGCGTTGAGCAGTACGTTGAGATCCTCTCGCATGCAAAGTCCTCCACACGCGTCGCAGATACTACCGGGTTGCGGGCCGGAAAGCTCGGTGCGGGCGGTGGAGCGGTGCCGGTGGGGCGCGTGTACGAGGTAGGCCGCAGAACACCGACCTGCTGAAGCAGCAGGTCGGTGGCACGGGGAAGGTCACTGGCACGGGGATGTGCTTGCAGGTTGGCCACACCCGCCTCGGAGAGGCGGGCCACCGACGGCAGGCGCGGGGGTCCAAGTCCCGCAGTCAATCTCTCCGCTCCACTCCGTTCCTCCGCGATCGTGGCGTACACCCGGAGCTTGCGCTCCGGGCTCCCTGTCGAGCCAAAACCACAACCGCCCGCTTACGCGGGCGGTGTGTCAATGACCCCAATGGGATTCGAACCCATGTTCCCAGGATGAGAACCTGGTGTCCTGGACCGGGCTAGACGATGGGGCCAAAGTCTGCTGACGGTTGGTCTTGGACACCGAAGGGGGAAGAATATCCGCGGAGGCGGGGGAATCAAGGGGATTCGGAAGGGCCGAGGGATGAGGGCCGAGGGCCGAGGGGAAAACGGGACGGCAATCGGGAATCGGCAACCGGCAATCTTGAAGGCCGCGGCGCGAGGCGGCGTACGCATGTGCGGGAACTGCCGCGCGTGTTCGAGTTGCTGCTTTGCTGCTTTGCTGCTTTGCTGCTTTGAGCTTTCGCTTCCCTGCCTTGAATGTGCCATGTGGCCATGTGGCCATGTGCCATGTGGCCCTGTGGCCATGTGCCATGTGGCCCTGTCGCCTCTCCCCCACTCGCGTCTCGCGACTCGCGACTCGCGACTACTTGAGCCCGCCCCCCACCACCTCGCTCACCAGCTCGAAGAGAGCCTCCGGCTCCGGCATCCGGCCCGGGCCGACTGCGCGGCAGGCTTGCCAGCCGCTGGCGGGTTCGACGAGTTGGAAGCCGTCGGCTCGCAGCGTCGCGACGTTGCGGCGGGTGCTGGGCTGGTTCCACATGACCTCGTTCATCGACGGGCAGAGCAGCACCGGGGTCTTGGCGCGGTCCACGGCACTCAGCGTGAGGCAGACGACGTCTTCGGTGAAACCGGCCGCGAGCCTGGCGAGGCAGTCCATGGTGCATGGGGCGACGATCGCGAGATCGAGGCCCTTGGCCAGCGCGATGTGCTGCGGGTCCTGGCTCTCGATGTGCTCCCACGCGGACGTGTAGACCGGACGCGCCGACAGGGCCTGGAACGTCAGCGGGCCGACGAACTTCGTCGCGGCCTCAGTCATTGCGACGGTGACGATCGCGCCGGCCTGGGCGAGGCGTGAGACGAGGGTGCAGGTCTTGTACGCCGCGATGCCGCCGGTGACGCCGACGAGGATGCGTTTGTGATGTAGAGCGCTCATGAGCGAGGGTAGCGGAGGCGACAGGGCCACATGGCACATGGCCTCATGGCACATAAAACAGCAAAGCAGCAAAGCTCAAAGCAGCAAATCGGAGAACGCGGCTGATCGCGACGATTATCGCTCAGGCATCGGGTTCGAACTGGAGGTAGACGCGCGGCGTGTCGGCGAAACCCGCGACTTTGAGCTTCGAGTCAGTCGAGCGCGCAATGTCATCGAACTCGTCCGCGGTGAACGACGTTTCCGACGCGTTCTCTGCTCCCAAGATTGCGAGCGGCGTACCGATGAACAGGAGATACCGATCGTCAGGCGACGCGAAGTTCCCCCAATAGTGCTTCAGGCCGGCTTTCGTGGCGGAGATCATCCTCGGGTCCGATCGCTTCTCGAGACCATCGATGTCGTCGGGACCGACCTCAAAGCGAACACCGTAAAACGCAATGAATGAGTCTGCGCTCATGGTCTGACTGCTACGTAACCGTCATATCTCGTACGCGCAACGCCTTGCTTGCCTTCACGATTGCCGGTTGCCGATTCCCGATTGCCGACCCGATTTCCCTCGGCCCTCGGCCCTTCCGCTACTGCCCCTGCGCCAGCGAATACCCCCGCACGCCATCAAACAGCCGGAGCAGTTCGTATGAGCAAACGACGAACTTCTCGGCGACTTTGTCCATGAGCGCGACGGTTCGGCTCTGGCCGATGCTGCCGGGGGTGACGCCTTCTTTGAGTTCGAAGCGGACGCGGTAGTAATCGACGCACTCGGTGTAGATGGAGCCGGTGGGCCAGACTTGGGTGCCGCGGTTGGAGATGATGGTGAGGCGGAAGGGCGTGTCCTCGCAGACGCGCTGCATCTCCTCCGCGAGTGAACTCGGGCTCAGCGGGCTGTCGAGGTAGATGTCGCAGCCGACGACCTGCGTCACGATGTTCTTGAACGTGCGAATGACCTGCACGCCGGCGGGGCGCTCGGGGCGGGTGAACTTCAATGGGGCCTTCTCGGGGACGTCGAGCGCCTTGATCGTCGTGGGCTTGCTGCCCAAACGGTCCTTGATCGCACTGACGAACTCCTTGGTGCCGACGCTGGGGCGAGACTTATCACCAAAATCACCGGTGTGTACGCCGGACTCGAGCGTCGCCATCAGCGCGTTCTCGATCAGCGCGGCGTGGTGATTGAGGCCCAGATGGCGCAGCATCATGAGGCCGCTGAGCACGAGGCTGGTCGGATTCGCGATGCCCTTGCCGGCGATGTCGGGCGCGGTGCCGTGGACGGCTTCAAAGATCGAGATGTGCTTGCCGATGTTGGCCGAGGGCGCGAAGCCGAGGCCGCCGACGAGGCCGGCGCAGAGGTCGCTGACGATGTCGCCCTGGAGGTTGGGGAGCACGATCATCTGGTACTGCTGCGGGCGGACGACGAGGTTCATGCACAGCGCGTCAACGATCACGTCGCCGCTCTCGATCTCCGGAAAGTCCTTGGCCGCCTGCTTGAAGCGATCGAGGAAGAGCCCGTCGGTCATCTTCATGATGTTGGCCTTGTGGCCGCAGTGGACCTTGGTCACGCCCAGGCGCTGGGCGGTGTGGAAGGCGAAGCGGTGGACCTCATCGCTGCCGGGGGCGCTGATGAGGCGCTTGCACTGGATCATGTCGTTGGAGAGGCGGTGCTCGACGCCGCCGTAGGTGTCCTCGATGTTCTCGCGGACGACGGAGAAGTCCAGCTGAATGCCGGCCTTGGAGTAGACGGTCTGCACGCCGGGGAGGGTTTTGAAGACGCGGAAGTTCGCGTAGGCGTTCCACATCTTGCGCGCGGTGACGTTGATCGACTTGCCGCCGCCGCCTTTGGGCGTTTCCATCGGACCTTTGAAAAGGATGCCGGAGTCTTCGGTGATCTTCACGGCCTCATCGGTCATGCCGCGGCTGTTGCCCCTGGCGAACACGCTAGCACCCATCTCGACGGGCACGAAGTCGATACCGCCGGCGCTGGCGTCCATGACGCCCGCGGCCTTGAAGAGGTCGAGCGTTGCGTCCATGATCTCGGGACCGATTCCGTCACCCTTGGCCAAGGCAATCTTCAATCCAGACATGCGGCACCTTTCGCTGGTGTTGTGCGTCGCGAGCGAGGTCGCTCTGCCCGATCCATCCGCAGGAGGGCAGGCGACTGCGGGCAACGCCGCGTGAGTTGGAGGCAAGCGTAGGGAGGCGTGAGATGCAACATGGCCAAATGGCACATGGCCACATCACACATTGAAGCAGGCATGGGCGGGCGCGTCGCAGTTGTGCTAGGCTCTCGGCGTGAGCGAGCAACCGATGAACTCGAAGCCGCGTTTTGTGATCTTGCTGGGCCTGCGTGCAAGCGGGAAGACAACGCTGGGGCCGATGCTGGCTGAGCGGATTGGCGGAGCGTTTGTGGATCTGGATGACCACACGGCCATGCGGCTGGGGACGCCTTCGCCCGCCGCGGCGATCCGCGAGCATGGGTTCGAGAAGTTCCGCGTCGCGGAGGCTTCGGCACTTGAGACGGCGCTCCAGATGCGGCGGGTGAAGCCGATCGTGCTGGCGCTGGGCGGCGGGACGCCGACGTTTGACGCTTCGCGGGCGCTGCTCACCAAGGCCCGCGCGGCTGGCGCGGCGCTCGTGTACTTGCACGCGTCGCCGGCGGTGCTCCGCTCACGGCTGCAGAAGACGGATGTCTCGAAGCGCCCGTCTATCACGGGCGCTGGCGTGGTGGATGAGGTCGAGGCGGTGTATCGGGAACGCGACGCGCTCTATCGAGAGGTCGCGGGCGTGACGGTTGACGCAGAGGGCACCGTCGCGGCGACGCTTGAGGCGCTGGTGCGGATGGCGACGCCGGGCGCGTGAAGCGCGTCGCTCAGCACCCAGCACTGGTTGCACAGCGCTCAGCACTTCTCATTCAAACCGAATGCCCTGCGCGAGCTCGAGCTTGCCGGAGAAGTTGATCGTGCAGGTTTGGCGGCGCATGTAGGCTTTCCACGAGTCGCTGCCGCTCTCGCGGCCGCCGCCGGTGTCTTTTTCGCCGCCGAAGGCGCCGCCGATTTCGGCGCCGCTGGTGCCACAGTTGACGTTCGCGATGCCGCAGTCGCTGCCGTTGCCGGCGGGGCTGAGGAATCGCTCGCTGACGCGCATGCTCTCGGTGAAAATGGACGATGACAAACCTTGATCGACCGAGTTCTGGCGGGCAATCGCGTCGTCGAGCGAACGATACGTGAAGACGTAGAGGATGGGGGCGAAGGTCTCTTCGCTTGCAATGGGCAGCGGGCCGCTGCCGTCGCTTGGCGCGATGATGAGCGTGGGCTCGACGAAATGGCCTTGCGCGGCCGCGGGCGACGCACGCCCGCCGCCGACAAGGACGCGACCCCCCTGCTGACGCGCGGCATTCACTGCGTATTCAAACTGCGTAACCGCCTGTGCGTTGACCAACGGCCCAATCAGCGTGCCCTCGGCGCGCGGGTCGCCGATGCGTGTGCTGAGCGAGCGGTACGCCTTCTCAAGTCGGGCGATGAACGCGGGCGCGATGTTCTCGTGGACGAACAGCCGGCGCGTGGTCGTGCAGCGCTGGCCCGCGGTGCCGACTGCGCCGAACACAACTGACGCGAGCGCGAGGTCCAGGTCCGCATCTTTGTGGACGATGCACGCGTTGTTGCCGCCAAGTTCGAGCAGCGTGCGACCCAATCGCTGCGCGACAACTTGCCCGACGCGACGACCCATCCGGCACGAGCCGGTCGCGCTGATCAGCGGCAGGCGACGATCCGCGATCATGCGCTCGCCGACTTCGGTATCCGTGCCAATCACCAGCCGGAAGACGCCGGGGTGGCCCATTGATGTCGCGACCTCATCGGCGATGCGGTTGCACGCGATGGCAGTGAGCGGGGCCAGCAAGGACGGCTTCCAGATCGTGCCGTCGCCAGCGACCGCGGCGAGGCAGGCGTTCCACGCCCAGACCGCGGCGGGGAAGTTGAACGCGCTGATGACGCCGACGACGCCCAGCGGGAGCCACTGTTCGATCAACCGGTGGCCGGCGCGCTCGCTGGGAAGTGTGAGGCCCGGGAGCTGTCGCGAGAGGCCGACCGCGAAGTCGGCGATGTCCACGATCTCCTGGATCTCGCCCTGGCCTTCGCTGCGGATCTTGCCGACTTCAAGCGAGATGAGTTCGCCGAGGTCGGCCTTGTGCTGGCGGAAGGCGTCGCCGATGGCGCGGACGACGAGGCCGCGGGCGGGGGCGGGAACGAGGCGCCAGGCGTTGAACGTTTCCACGGCCTCGGCGGCTTGGCGATCGTAATCAGCGGCCTGATCCAGTCGCACCCAGGCGAGCGGCGCGCCGGTGGTCGGGTTCTCGGTCATCGCCCAGCTTGAACCTTCGCGGGCGGTGAGCGAGACGCGCGCGTCGCGGTCAAGGCCGAGGCGAGCAAAGAGCGCGCTGGTCGAGTCGGTGCCTGATGCGCCCAAAGTGGCCAGGCTGGATTGTGAAGCAGAAGTGGTCATGGCGGAGCGTAAGCGTCGAAACCCGATCTGGGTCAGCGGCAATGATGACGACCGACGTTCGTTCACTGTCGGTGATGCCTGCTCGGTCCGTACTCGTCAGTGCGCCCTTCACCACTTTTTCTGCGTCTGCCCCACCATGACACCACGCGACACGCACGGCAGAACCTGGTTTCTTGTGGCCCTGGTCGCGATCACGCTGGGCACGGTCGTCCGCCTGGCGATCAACCTGCGCGGCGTGGTGCCCGGCGGGATGGATGCCGGCTATTACCCGCTGCAGGCGCGGTTCATCCTCGATCGCGGGAGCATGTACCTCAGCGACATGCCGCTGTTCTTCTGGCTCACGGCCGGGCTTGCCAAGGTGCTGATGCTCGCGGGGATGACGATCCAAGACGCGACGGTCATGTCGTCGCGCGTGCTGGACAGCGTGCTCGCGCCGTGGGTGGCGCTGCCGGTGGTCATGCTCGGCGCAGTGTGGATCGCGACAACGCGGACGGGTGGTTCGGCGGCGAGCCTTGCGCACGCGACGGCGAAGCCGATGATTTCGCATACAGACGCGGCGGGCGGCGGCGGAACGGCGTGTGCGATGACGCCGTCGGCGTGGTATTTGCTGGCGCCGGCGCTGTTGGTGACGGTGAGCTCGCCGATGATGCGGATGGTCGGGGATTATCAGAAGCAGGCGCTGGCGCTCGTGTTTCTGGCCGGGGCGATCGCGGGCGTCGGGCTGGTCTTGTCGCGCCCGGCGCGGGCTTGGCCGGGGTGGGTGATTGCGGGTGTGTCGTTGATGCTCGCGGGGTTCACGCATTGGGGCACGGCCGGGGCGGCGATGATCGCGGTGGCATGCGTGCTGGGCGTCGCGTTCTTTGTCAGCGGGCGGATCAGCGTTCGCGTCGCGGCGAGCGCGGCGTTGGGCGGCGTGGTGATCTGCGGGCTGGTGTATGTCGGGTTGTTGCTCGCGGGTGCGGAGTCGAAAGCCGCGGCGTTCTTGAACGCGCCGTCAAAGATCATCGGCAACCCTGTGCTGCTGCAGGCGCTCGGCGGAGGCGGACGCGGCGGGCCGAGTGGGCCGGGTGGTGGTGGCGGCCCGCCGGGAATGATGGCAATTGGCGAGTTGGCGTTGGGCGCGGGGGTGTATGCGATCAGCGTGCTAGCGATCGGCGTGCTGTGGGTGCGAAGGCGGGCGCTGGATTCGGGGCTGGTGGCGACGGGAATCGGGGCCGCGATCACGGCGATGCTGCTGGCATGCCCCCTGATGAGCGGCGAGGTATTTCAGCGCGTGGTCATCATCGCGCCAGTGCCCGCGGCGTTTGCGCTCGGCGCGACACTCATCGGGCTGACATGCTCAACACGCCGGCGCGTGCTGGCGATCACGGTCGGTATGGTGTCGGTGGCTTCGATGGCGCTGGCGGGGCTTGGGCGGCCGGGGCTGAATGACGAAGCCGCGGCGGAGCTGAAGCAGATGGCGACGCTCGTGCCGGAGGCTCAACGCGACCGAACCATCATCACGGCGCGACACGGGCTGGAGTTCTGGGTCGGGCACTTCTTCGGCACGGTCGCGAGGCAACAGCCGCTGAAGCCGGCGCACGTCGAGAAGTACGACCGCGTCTTACTCGTCCTGGAGAAGCGCTCGACCGGCGGCGGACCGGGTGGCGGCGGGCCAGAGGGACGCGGACCCGGGGCACGGGGTGGACCGCGGAGACCCGGCGGACAGGGCGGATTCGATGGACCCGGCGGGCCCGGTGGGCCAGGCGGTCCGGATGGAGCGAATCTTGCTCGCGCAGGGCGCGAGATCTACAGCGGGACGTACTTTCGCGTGCTTGAAATTGAGAAGGACAAGATCGTTGAGTCGCCGGTGACTCCGCCGCCGCGTTAGTTGGTTCTCGCTCGTGGCGTGATCACGCGTGCGTGCGGAGAAACTCGATCAGCCGTTCGCGTGTGGGGCTTTGTGCATCGCGGACGTAGACGCCGCTGACGCGTGTGGCGATGGCCAGGCACTCCGGCGTCGGAAGGTCCAGGCATTGCGCCAGCGCGAAGCCGCTGTTGAAGTGGTCTCCGGCGCCGGTGGAGAGTTTCGGGTGCTCGGTGAGCGGGCCGTCGATCCACACGCCCTGTTCGCTCAGCGGGTCGGCGTTCGTGCTCGCGGCGGCGCCTTCGCGCGGGTGGATGACGACGCAGTCAATACCCAGGCGCGTGCGAATCGCGGCGGCGGCGCGGGCGATGAGGTGCTTGGAGCGTTCGTCGCCGGGGGTGTAGCGCTCGCCGGCGAAGCCGCTGGCGCCGCTGACTTGATCAATGCGCTCGGCTTCGGCGAGGTTGAGCCCCAACGTGACGCGCACGGCGGGCTGAGAATCAGCGCCGCGAACGTTGGCCATGGCGGTGATCTGTCGGATCGCGCCGGCGACGTCCGCGTCGGTGCGTTTGGCCGGGTCGCAAAGGTCAATGAACACGCGACGTGGTGCGGTCCCCGCGGTGAGACGCGGGAAGATATCGCGAATGAGGCCGTCCCAGATGCCGCTATCGCCGCCAACGCTGGGCATCATGACCCAGTTGACGATGCTCAGGAGCGAGCAGTCTTGCACGCGTGAGACGACGCGCTGGAGTATCGCCTCGCGTGAGGTTGCGGGATCGCTGGCGCGTCCGTCAGTGGCGCCGACCGGATCGCCTGCGAGCGCACTGGCGACGACGTCCCACGTGACGTGGTAGAGATTCTGCGGGTCGCCCTGCATGACCTTGCCGTCGTCAAACTCCAGCGCGTGCGTCACGGCGGGCGGTGCGACGGGGATGACCTCGCCGCCGACGCTGGCGCAGCGGCGGCCGAGTTCCGCATAGAGCGGGTGCAGCGGCATCGGCCCGATTGAGCCGGGCACGGGGGCCATGCCCGCGCCGACGCAGCCGACGTAGGTGGTCGTCGCGCCGAGCATGGCAAGGCCGCCGGCCAGCAGCGGGCCGTTGCCGCCGAAGCGAGACTCCTTGACGACCATCTCAAGGTTCATGCTTTTACCGGCGAAGGCACTAACGCGGGCGCTGTACTCGGTCATGGTGCGCAGCGCGCGGTAGTCGTCGCGGCGCATGGAGTGGCGGGTGTCCACGACATCGATGATGTGGTCGATGAAGCCGTCAAAGCCGATGAGCGCGCGAATGTCACGAACACGATCGGCGGCGAGGGACAACGCATCGGCCGCGGCGGCGGCAACCGGCTGGGGATCAAGGAGACGGGTCATGGTGGAGGGTACCGGGTGGACGGCGGCCGGGAACCGGCAACCGGAACAACCCAGAATCGAAACATGATCGAGCTCGAGAATGAGCCGTGAATCTCCCCACGAGTGCCGGTTGCCCGATTGCCGAGAGTCAGCGGGATGGCAGGCGGGACGCCTGCCCCACACGGCCCTCCCCCTCAGCACTCATTACACTCCGACACCCTTGGCTCGCCACACGGCCCGCAGGCGGTTGAACTCGCCCGGGGTGACTTCGAGCCCGCACTGTGGGCAGCGTCGATCGCGGAGATTGGCCAGGCCAAGGCGGCACTTGGGGCACTCGCCGCGTTCAATGGCGCGGGCGCGGATCATCGCGCGGACGTGTGGCGTTGCCCAGACGACGCCCGCCGCGATCGCAAGCACAGCGGCCACTGCGAGGAGCGCGGTGCGGACGGCGCTGCCGATCTGGATGCGGGTGCGTTCGGGCTCGCCGCGTTCGATGAGTGTGCCGAGCCGGAGTTCCGGGTGGGTCCGGTCCACGGCGTTCGCGACGACCACACGCACGCGCTGCTCATCGGCGAGGAACGCCCGGGCGGCGTCGGCGTTCGTGCTTGCGACGGCGCCGCTTTCGCTGACAACGGTAAAGCTCGCGCGGTCCTTGACACGCGGCACGAGACCGAGCCAAGCCTGGCCGGGCAACGGCTCGCCCGCGGAGATCTGAACGCGGATGTCGGCGAGGAACTCGCCAGCGTGCAGGCCGCCGACGGATTTGTCGACCATCTCGGGCCCGCTGCGGCGCATGACGAGGGCGGCGAAGATCGCGTGGCTTTCGGGGGCGCGATCGGAGGTTGGTAGAACGAGCGCGAGGGTGAACGCGATCGCGGCGGCCACGGCAAGGAGTGCCCAGAGCACGCGGGCGCGCAAGGCTTGAACGATTGGACCAAGGCGGTCGGCGAAGCGTGTGCCCGCTTGGCGGGGCGCACGCGAGGGCGACGGCGCTGGCGTCACGTCAAGGTCTTTGGTTTCGTCGCGGCTGCCGGGCATGCTTGAGCGTACGCGAAGCGGTGGTACACTCGCGCATGGGCGCTGCCGATCAGCCGAATCAGAACGCGGGGGTTTCGTCGCCGAGCACAGATGCGTTGGCGCAGGCGGCGCTGGCGTTTGTGCGACCGGGCATGACCGTGGGATTGGGGACGGGCAGAGCTGCGGCCCGATTCGTGCGGGCGCTCGGCGCGTTCGCGAGTCGTGAGCGAGCGGAGCTGACGTGCGTCTCCACGAGCGAGGCGACGACCACGCTTGCGATGTCGCTGGGCCTGCGCGTGGTGCCGCTGGCGGAGGTCGCGGCGATCGACGTGCTGGTCGACGGCGCGGACGAGGTGGACCCGAACTGCCGGATGATCAAGGGCGGCGGCGGGGCGATGACGCGCGAGCGGATCGTGGCTCACGCTGCCAAGCGGTGTGTGTATCTGATCGACGACGCGAAGCTCTCGCCACGCCTTGGCACCAAGCGACTGCTGCCAATCGAAGTCCTGCCGCTGGCGGCGGCGAACGTCGAGCGCACGCTTCGCGAGTTCGGGCTTGTTCATGCGTCAGCGGTGCCGAATGCGGTTCGGCTTGCCGCGAGCAACGGCGGTGCACCGGCCACGCCGCTTGTCACGGACAATCAAGCGTGGGTGCTTGATGTCGCGCTCGACGTCCAGAAAGACGCGGAGTTGAGCGGCCTGGACATCACGATCAAACGCCTCCCGGGCGTCATCGACCACGGCCTATTCCTCATCGAATGCGACACGCTGATCGTCGAAGATTCGTCCGGCGGCGTGCGGACGATCACGCCTCCGACACGGGACCGCTCGCGGATGACGCCCCGCCCGTGAGCGCCGATGCCCCTGACAACCCGCGAGCCGGTGTTGCGCCGCCGCGGCTAATCCATGCGGATTGGCTGGATGCGGTGGCGAGCCTTGCGCCAGCGTCGATCGACATGCTCTACGCCGATATCCCGTTCAACACCGGCGTGACGCAGCGCCGGCCCCCGAACGCCGGGCGGGTCGAAGGGCGCGCGGCGAGCGACAAGCCAGAGCAATACGCCGACGACTTCGGCACGCCCGACGAACTCGTCGCGTGGTTGCGCGAGCGGCTGGTGGCGACGATGCCGGCGCTACGACGCACCGCGAACGTGCTGATCCATTGCGACTGGCGGACGAGCCATCGCGTGCGGGTCATGCTCGATGACCTGCTGGGCGCGGATCACTTCGTGAACCACCTGATCTGGTCGTATGGGCTGGGCGGATCGTCGCCGCGGCGGTTTGCGCGGAAGCACGATGACATCGTGTACTACGCGCTGGATGCGGAACAGTACTGGTTCGATCCGCCAATGACACCGGCGACGAGCGTGCGGCTGAAGGGGCGGATGAAGAAGATGACCGACGTGCTGGATGTCGCGTCAATCAACAACATGGCCAGCGAGCGCACGGGCTACCCGACGCAGAAGCCGCTCGAACTCTTGCGGATTCTCGTGCAAGCGTGCTGCCCGCCGGGCGGCGTCGTGCTCGATCCGTGCTGCGGCAGCGGCACCACCCTCGTCGCGGCGATCGAGTCAGGGCGCAACGCGATCGGCATCGACCGCAGCGCGGCGGCGATTGAGACTGCCGCTCGAAGACTCGCGAGGGACTAGGCACTGGGCATCGGGCACTGCTGGCGAACCGAGCATGGAGGACGGAAGCGGCCGCCAATCGGCGAAGACCTCACTTGTCCTGCGTGACTTTGCGGCGTCCGACGCTCGCGTGGGCGAAGCCGCGGGACTTCATTTGCTCGGGCTTGTAGAGGTTGCGCCCGTCGAAGACGGTGGGCTCGCGCATGATGGACTTGAGACGCTCCCAGTCGGGGCTCTTGAACTCGTCCCAGTCGGTGCAGACGACCAGCGCGTCGGCGCCGGCCGCGGCGTCGTACATGTCGTCGCAGATGGTGAACGCCGGGCCCATTTCCTTGCGGGCGTTGTCGTTGGCGACGGGGTCAAAGGCCTTGACCGTCGCGCCGAAGCCGACCGCCTTGCGCATGAGCGTGATCGCCGGGGCCTCGCGGATGTCGTCGGTCTTGGGCTTGAACGCGATGCCCCAGAAGCCGATGGTCTTGCCGGCGAGGCTGCCGCCGCCGGTCTCCTTGACGCCGAAGTGCGTCATGATCTTGGTGAAGAATCGGTCGCGTTGCAGCGTGTTGAGCTCGTGGACGGCCTTGTTGACCGGCGTGGGGACGCCCATCTTCTCGCCCATCATGATGCAGGCGCGGGTGTCCTTGGGGAAGCATGAGCCGCCGTAACCAAGGCCGGGGTAGAGGAACTGGTTGCCGATACGCCGGTCGGCGCACATGCCCTCGCGGACGCGACCGACGTCGGCGCCATAAGCCTCGCAGAGGTTGGCCATCTCGTTGATGAACGAGATCTTGCAGGCGAGCATTGCGTTGGAGGCGTACTTCACCATCTCGCTGGAGAGCACATCCATGACGTAGATCGGATGGCCGTTGCGGACGAAGGGCTCGTACAGCTCGCGCATGCGTTCGCCGGCCCAGGCCTCTTCAACGCCGACGACCACGCGGTCGGGCTTGTTGAAGTCCTCGATCGCGGCGCCCTCTTTGAGGAACTCGGGGTTGTTGGCGACGGCGAACGGGATGTCCTTCGCCGCGTCACCCAGGCGGGCGAGGATTCGGGCCTTGACGCTGAGCGTGGTGCCGACGGGGACGGTGGATTTGACGACGACCACCTTGGGCTTTTGCTTGGGGCCAAGGGACTTGAGTACGTCGCCCACGGCGTCGGCGGCGGCCTCGATGTAGGACATATCGGTGTGGCCGCGCTCGTCACTGGGCGTGCCGACGCAGATGAAGATCATGTCGGCATCTTTGTGAGCCGCGAAGGGATCCGTCGTGAACGTGAGGCGATGTGCCTTGATGTTGTGATGCAGGAGCTCTTCGAGGCCGGATTCGTAAATGGGCGAGACGCCCCTGCGCAGGGCGTCCACCTTTGCGGGATCAACGTCAAGGCAGGTGACATCGTTACCGGTGTTGGCGAGGCAAACGCCGGTGACGAGCCCCACGTACCCCGTGCCGACCATGGTCAATCGCATGCAGGAGACTCCATCGCAGACCCGGCGGCCGATTCCGCCGGGTCGCATGATAGCGAGCCCGAGTGTGAATCGGGCTCGCGTGCGATGTCAATCTCCGGTCAACGTTGCGCGCGAATCGCGCGGCGAGATCAGGACGAGGTGCTGTCGGCGCCGTTGCCAGCGCCGTTGCCGGACATGCCGCGGTCCTGCGAGTTGGTGCCGGCGTTGGCATTGCTGCCGCCGTTGGTTGAGGCGCGGCTCGAAGCGGTGCCCTTCTTCTTCGGTGACGCCTTCTTGGCGGGCGCTTTCTTTGACGTCGTCTTCTTTGCGGAAGACTTCTTGGACGCCGCCTTCTTGGCGCTGCCCTTCTTCGCCATGCCGCCACCGGCCTTCTTGCTCATGCCGGACTTCTTTGATGCTGCCTTCTTCTTCGTCTTCTTGGCCATCTGTATCTCCATGTGGGCGTGAATGTCACCCTGCCGACACTCGCGGCGGGCGCGTTGTCCCCGAACTAGATTACCTCAGCGCTGAACAAAATCACAAGTTCAACGCGCGAAATCTGAAAGAGTTGCATCATCGCTCGCGCGACGCGCCCTCGGCGACCTCCGTAGCGCGAGCGAGAGCTTCGAGTCGTTTGATGTCTGGAGCCGATGCACCGCCAACTTCCGGCGCGAAGTTCGCGACTCGAAGCTCTTCGATCGCCCAGCGGAGGGCGTCAACTTCGGGCGGCAGCGCGCCGGGCTGCATCGCCCAGAGACCGGCGTCGGCGTTAACCGTGGGCGCGGCGCGACGGGACAGCGGCATGCCGCCCCGGGGTTTGATCGTCGCGGACCCCGCGGTTCCTGCGGCTTGGTCGCGCTGGCGCTCGGCGGTCATCGCCCGCGCGACCCAGCCGGTGAATCGCTTGTGCCAAGGGCTGACGGTGGCGAGGGCCCGGGTCTCGACGCCGCTGCCATCCTCGCGGAGGTTGAGCAGCCGCTGGCGCATGGCCTGCGCGTACAGCGGGTAGCGTTGCAGACGGTCCCAAGGTGCGAGGTGGAGGAAGCCGGGCGGCATGAGGTAGGCGGCGTGTTCGCGAATGTCGGCGATGCTGGTTGCCCAGAGGCGGTTGGTGCCGGTCGAAAGGCGCTTGGCGACGAGGAAGCGCGGCTCAAGGATCCGGCTGAGCACGCTGGCGGTGTCGATCAGCGTCTGCCCGAGCCTGCCCCACTGCTGTTGCAGCCGATCCTCAAAGGCGTCGCGATCTCGCACCGGCGGTTGGCCGAACATGAACACGCGCTCACAGGTGATGCAACTGATCGCGTCGTGCAGGTCTCGCGCGCTGCCGAGCCCGGAGCCGGCACCGTACCACTTTTCCAAGTCGGTCAGATTCGGCAGGGCGAGCGAGCGTTGCTCGAGCTCGTCGCGGGCGGCGAGGACGAAGAGCCGGCGGACGCCCGCGCGGGTGCATCCCTCGGCGTATCGCGGCTCGTCCATCAATGAGAGCGCGACGCTCGTTCGGTTGTCAATGATCGCCGGATACGCGGCGGAGCCATCATCCTGCTGAATCACGCTCGGGAGCGGGCCAAAATCCCAGGTGGTGATCGCGACGCGGGCGAACTTCTCGCGGGCCTGCTGAGCAACGGCCCGCTCGATGCGCGGTGCCAGGCGCGTCCGCAGCTCGACGACATCGCGGCTTGCGCCGACGACCATCGGCTCGCCGCTGGCCGAGCCCGGCTTGGAAGGCTCAACGGCTTCGACGCGAAGGGTGAGGTACTCGGGAGCCGCGTCCATCGGCCAGATGCCCGGCGCGATGGAGACGCCGAAGGCGATCTCCAGCGTCTCACTCAGCGCGGCGTTCAGCGGTCCCCTCGCAAAGTCCATCACGCCTGCAAGCTGCGCGCTGATCGACGCGATGGCGAGCTTCGCGTCAGCAGGGCTGGCGTTCGCCAGCGCGACGGCTTCGACCTTGGCGCGCTCGGCCTTGGGCAACTGCTTGATGAGGCTGGCGATCTTCTCCGGGAGCCAGGCGGGAACTCCCCACGCCGGCCGGTCGGGTTCCAGACGCGGGAGCTCGGCGAGCGGGATCCGGAGCGTTGCACCGTCGCTGTCCTTGCCGCTGGCCATGCGGTAGACGATCGGGCAAGTCAGCGCGTCCGCGCCGGCACGCGGGAGCGTGTAGGTCGTCGGATAGCGCGACTCATCGAGAGCCTCGAGCGCCGACGGGGCCAGCGCGATGTCCTGCGAGATGAACAGCACGCGCGGATCGCGTTGCTCCGCGGCGTGACGCCACGTATCGAGCTTCGCCCGCGACACCACCGATGCCGGAATTAGCCGCTCGAAGTGCTCGCGGAGCCGGTCGTGGTCCAGCGGCGGCTCCGTCAGGCGGAGCTTGGCGCCGCAACTGCTGGCGATCGCAAGAACCCCGGCGTTGTGGCGGGTGAATGGCGCGGCGCTCGGGTACTCATTGCCGATGAGCAGCCGATCGATCAGCACGCGCCGGGCCAGCGCCGGATCAGCGCTGCTCAGGCTCGCTTTGCGGCGTGGCACGACCGTGAGGCCGGTGAGCGTCAATCGCTCGAAGCACGACGGCTCGCCGGTGTGTTCGTCCAGATGCGGTCCCTCAACCTCGCGCGTGAGCATGTGCGGCGCGGCGTCTTCGAGCCAGGCCGGGTCAATCGGGCCGAGGGTGCGGGCGTAGAGCTTGGTGGTCTGGACGATCTCCGACGCGACGAACCACTTGGGGCGTTTCTTGAAGAGGCAGGAGCCGGGGAAGATGGAGCACTTGTTGCCGCGGATGCCGTTGTATTCGTAGCCGCCGCCGGCGTCATCGCGGCAGCAGACGCTCGTGATGAGCCCGCTCAACAGAGCCTTGTGGACGCTTGCGCTGTCGGCTTCGCCGACCAGGCGCAGGTCTGCGGCGCGCTCATCGCACAGGCCGGCATCCAGAGCCGCGGAGCGAAGTTGCTCCGCGGTTTCGAACCACTCGCGCATGCGAGCCGGGGAGACAAACTGCTCGCGGCACCATGCCTGGGCGGAGCTTTCGCGCCCGCGGCGTACCTCGCTATCGAACATGCGCCAGAGATTGAGAAGCGTGATGAAGTCGCTGGCTTCGGATTTGAAGGCGGAGTGGGCGATGTCGGCCGCGGACTCGCGACCGGAAGGGCGCTGGAGCGGGTCTTGCGTCTCAAGGGCCGCGGCGAGAACGATCATCTCGGGCATGCAACGGAAATCGCGCCCGCCAAGGAGCATTCGTCCGACGCGTGGATCGACCGGGAGCTGCGCAAGCGCGCGCCCGACGGGCGTGATCTGAGCGTCGGGGTATTTGGTCTCCAGCGCGCCGAGCTCGAACAGCGTCTCGCACGCGTCGCGAATGGCGGTCGCGCTCGGCGCATCGAGAAACGGGAACTCATTGATCGGCCCGAAGTCCATCGCCTTGGCGCGCAGGATCACGGCGCTCAGGTCCGTGCGGCGGATCTCCGGCTCGGTGAAGATCGGTTGCGCGTCGAACGCCGCTTGGCTGTAGAGGCGGATGCAGACGCCCGCCGCGACGCGGCCGCAACGGCCGGAGCGTTGATTCGCGGAGGCTTGGGAGACCATCTCGATGGGCAAACGCTGGACCTTCTTGCGGGGGTCGTAGCGTGCCAGTCGCACAAGGCCGGTATCGATGACGTAGCGGATGCCCGGCACCGTGAGCGAGGTCTCGGCGACGTTGGTCGAGAGCACAATCTTGCGGCGGCCCGGCGCGCTGGGCTTGAACACACGGTCCTGCTCCTGCTCGGTCAGACGCGAGTAGAGCGGGAGGATCTCGGCGCCGTCGGGGCCATCGCGGCGTAGCGCGGCCTCCGCATCGCGGATCTCTCGCTCGCCCGGCAGGAACACGAGGATGTCGCCCTCGGGCAATCGCGGCGAGCAGAGTTCGTGGGCCGCGTCCACGATCGCCTGATTGTCTACCTCGCCGGTGACCTCATCTTTTTCGTTCACGGACCGGTAGCGGATCTCCACCGGGAACGTGCGTCCGCTGACCATCAGCACCGGCGCGACACTCGGCCCGCCGAAGTGCTCGCTGAACCGCGCGGGGTCGATCGTCGCGCTGGTGATGATGACCTTGAGATCTCGACGACGCTCGAGCAGTCGCTTGAGGTAGCCAAGCAGAAAATCGATGTTCAGCGAACGCTCGTGTGCCTCGTCGATGATGATCGTGTCATAGCGGAGCAGGTCCGCGTCGTTGCCGGCGATTCCATCAGCCCCCCCACCACCACCCGTTGCCTCGGCGAGCAGGATGCCGTCGGTCATGAGTTTGATCAACGTGTCGCCGGAGGTCTGATCGCCGAAGCGGACTTTGAAGCCGACCTGACGCCCCAACGGCGTGTTGAGTTCGGAGGCGATGCGCGTCGCCACGGCCCGCGCGGCGAGACGGCGCGGCTGCGTGTGGCCGATCAAGCCGCGCACCCCGAGGCCGAGCGACAGACATATCTGCGGAAGCTGCGTGGTCTTGCCGCTGCCGGTCTCGCCGCAGACGATGACGACCTGATGATTCTTGATCGCTTCGGCGATCTCACGCCGACGCGCGATCACCGGTAGGTCCTGATCAAACCGCGGTGTCGGCGTGAGGCCGCGGCGAGCTTCAACACGCTTCTCGGCGCGCTCGAGCCGCGTGACGAACGCGGCCAGCGCGGTTGCTGCCGGCTGATTGCCGAGCGCCGCGAATGCGGCGCGGAGCGCCGGCACGTCTTCGAACATCACGGCGTTCAGACGCGTCGCGAGATTGGCAAAGTCTGGGCCCAAGCAGCGAGCGTAGCGAACGAGACGCCCGGATGGGCGGTCGGCGCTCGCGGGTCTTTGCGTCAGTTCTTTGAGTCTTTCGAGATTACTCGGACGATCCCGTACGTGACGAGCGTCACCAGCGCGACCGCGAGCAGGGCTGCGAGAATGACGAATGGCGAAAAGGACAGTGCCATAGTTTTATATCCCCCACGCAGCGCACGTCGCGCTTGCGTTTCAAATGGTAGTCTGAATGTACACGCGATGCCCGATCTCCCGCCGTCAAGTTGGCTCTATCGCAAGGTCTCGGTGGACGAGGCGGAGCGGATTCACGCCGGCGGGCCGGAGCACGCGGGCCGCGCCTTTGGCGCGAGTCACGACGCATGGCAGAAGCTTTGTGCCACGCTGACGGCTGCGGACGAGGTTTGGATCTACAACTCGAAGGACCACATCGCCCCCGGCGCGTGCGCGAACTATGGCGTCTGTGTCGTGCGACACGGGCGGGTGCTGCGACACTTGCTACTGCGGATCGGTTGAGGATTCACCAGCGGCGGCCGGGGCCGCCCTTATCGTCTGGCCATGGCGCAGGACCAGCGGCGTTCGCATCCGTTCGACGCAGCGAGAAGTTGCGTTCGGAAAGTTCGACGCTCCACGGAACGCCCTTGAAGAGTTTCGCGGTCTCCAGAGCGAACATGAAGCTCGCGAAGACGTGTCCGCGGTCCATGTGATTCCAACTGCCGCCGTAGTTCGGGGCCGCGCACATCGCGGCGGCATACGTCAGTTCGAACTTCCGGTATTCCTGCATGAGCAGCAGGTTGGCCAACTCCGCGCGGAACTTGGAGTACTGCGTTTCCTCCGGCAGGCCCGTCACCGGGTTCTTCTCGCGGCGGTCGTTGGCGAAGTTGTAGACATCGCTGACGCGTACGCGCATCGAGTACGACAGCGTGTCCTTGTCGGCGAAGAGGCCCGGCTTGTTGATCTTGACATCCAGCGGATCAAGGCCCGTCACGCCGCCGACGACCGGCTGCAGGCCCTCACCGCCGAAATAGAACCCCTGGCCGCCGCTGTCTTTGCTCTTGCGGGCGAGCAGCATGGCGCGCTTCGCGGCGGCTTCGATCTGTGCCGCCGTGACTGGGCCGACGCCGACGCCAAGCTCCGTCTGAATCTCCTTGCCGACGAAGTCCATCAGACGCTTGATCGCGTCGCTGCGATCCACCGCGACCTGGACGCGCTTCAGCACACCCGGGTCGGCCTTGCCGTCGAGGTACATCTTCAGCATCATGCCCGAGAGCTCAGCGTTCTGAACGCCGTCGCCCCACTCCATGCGCTTGATCGCGGCGAGCGTCTGCTGAAACTGCACCGCGCCGACGCCCAAGCCCGCGACGTAGTTGCGCGCCTGGGTCTTGTAGACCTCCGCGCCCATGGTGCCAAACCCCGCGGCCCTCAGCGTGTCGGCGACCTCCGCCGCGTTCGGGTCCTGCGGCAGGCCGAGCTGGCAGATCCGGTTGTTGACGTCCACCGCGACGGACCCGTAGGTCTCGTTGAGCCATTGCACAGCCTCAGCGCCGTGCTGCGCCACCCGAAGATTGGGGCCAGTCCAGAATCCGGTCACGCTCTGCTCCTTCGGTCACGACGGATCAGTCGAACGCGTACTCGAACTCGCTGTCCTTCACGCCGACGTGTACGCGGTTGACCGGCTTGGATTCCATGAGCCGCGTGAGCAACTCCTTGCCGATCGCCGGCAGCATCTGACGCGTGATGATCGCGTCGATCGCGCGGGCGCCGGAGTCAAGCTCGGTCACGCGGCTCACGATCAGGTCGCTCACCTTTGGGTCGTATGTGAACGGCACCTTGTGGCCCTCGGTCACGCGCTGGCCCACGCGGGCCAGTTGCAGCGTGATGATGCTGCGCATCATCTCATCGGAGATCGGGTAGTACGGGATGATGTTCACGCGTCCCAAGAGCGCCGGCGGGAACACCTTCAGCAACGGCTCGCGGATCGCGGCGATCAGGCCCGCGGGATCGGGCTTCAGTGTCGGGTCCTTGCACATCTTCATCACCAGATCCGTGCCGACGTTGCTGGTCAGCAGGATGATGGTGTTCTTGAAGTCGATGTCAACGCCCTCAGAATCCTTCATCATGCCCTTGTCAAAGACCTGGAAGAAGATCTCGTGTACGTCGGTGTGTGCCTTCTCAACTTCGTCCAGCAGCAGCACGCTGTACGGCCGGCGCCGCACCGCCTCGGTCATGACGCCGCCCTTGCCGAAGCCGACGTAGCCGGGAGGCGAGCCCATGAGCAGACTGACTTTGTGGGCTTCCTGGAACTCGGACATGTTGATCGTGATAAGGCCTTGCGGCCCGCCGTAGAGAGCCTCGGCGAGGGAGATCGCAGTCTCGGTCTTGCCGACACCCGAGGGGCCGACGAGCAGGAAGACGCCGACGGGGCGGCCGGGGTTGTCGAGCTTGGCGCGGCTGAGCTGAATGCGCTCGGCGATGGCGTCCAAGCCGTGGCGCTGCCCGATCACGCGCTTCTCCAGCGTGCTGGCGAGCTTGAGCACCGTCTCCATCTCGTTCTTGACCATGCGGCCAAGCGGGATGCCCGTCCAATCACTGACGACCGCGGAGACCGCCGCGGCGTCAACGCTGGGCAAGATCAACGGATTCTCGCCCTGCAGCTCGGTGAGCTGGGCCTGCAACTTCTTCAGCTCGGTGATCGCGGTCTCGCGCGCAGCGTCGGTCAACGGCGGCGTGCTGGGCGCGGGCGCGGTGGCCGGCGCGCCTGCGGCGCC